>OJHE01000021.1_pt1 | contig 177455 bp, 156 predicted proteins | sample 1595221 | NCBI WGS metagenome assembly OJHE01 (sample SAMN05416831, study PRJEB24817) | seawater metagenome | isolation source: Sea water | place: Canada:Atlantic | collected 2013-07 | reverse complement strand
GCGCATAGGCATCAGGATTACCGTGATTATTCATTTTCATCAGTAACCTGAATCATTGCCAGCCGCCAGGACCCGAAGGGCGACATCTTCTTCCAACTTCCGGGCGATCTTTCGTGATGAAAACACGCCGGTCGCGTACGCATAGATCAACACCTTCAACATCATCCGCGGATCGAAAGGCGAGTTGCGCCGACCGCTCCCTTCATACCGGGCGTAGAAGGCACTCAGATCCAGTTCCTCGACCACGTCACTGATGAAATAGGCCAGATGCCCTTCGGGCAGCCACTCGTTCAGGCTCGGGGGAAGAAGCAGTTCCTGATCAGGTGAATAGGGGCGGAAGGTGGTTCCCATCGGATTCTCCGGTGCTGAAGAATTGCCAAAGTGGAAAGTTTGATGCGTATCAATTCCTCATTATAGAGAGGCTCTTTTTTCATCTTTTGTTGGATTTTTTCAGCATGAATTCAGGCTCATGAGTTTTAGTAGTAGGTAATGGCTGTCTGCTGGCGTAATTGGCAAAACGAAACAACATAAGGGAAAGGGAAGACGGATATTAAAACCTTCGGAGAACTTATTAACTGGACACGGGACCTGCATGCTCATCTTGCAAGATGCCTGTCCCACTGCGCCACTAAGAATGATGTGAGACCGGGCAAATACCCGGGGTAATCCGGATATTTACGGCGAGGATTTCTAGTAGGCCACCATTAACGTCAGTAGAGTTATCAGGGAGAGATCATGAACGGCTATTCCATTGAGGATTCACATCGAATCCAGCAGCGTGCTGCCCAATACCGGCAGCGTTACCCCCAGTTTGCCAACTGGGCAAAAGGGCGCGGGGTGATCGAACATACCGATTTGACCCAGGTGCGCGTGTTCGACCTGTGCCAGGAACTCGTGTGTGCCGGGCGTTATGACTCGCTCGACGATGCCCTGATTATTTTCGAGGCTGCAGACACCCTCACCAACGCGGCCATGTGGCTGGTAGCCCACATGACTTATGCCAGCAGAGTGGACCTGTCCGGACAGCCGCTGGCGGCGGATGACTTCAAGGAAAATCCCCAGGGGCATACCGGTGGTTCGCTGAACATGGTGCCTGCCTATCTTGGCTACACGGCCGCCAACGCGTTGGCGGGGCTGACCCGTAGCTGGCTGATGGGGCAGGGGCACTGTGTGGCGGCTATCGAAAGCGTCAACATACTGCTCGGCAATCTGCATCCAGAACAGCAGGATCGGTACACGCTCGACGAGGCGGGGCTGTCCCGGCTGGTGAGTGACTTTTACAGCTACGCCGTCACTCTCGATGGGACACCGGGGGTTCCCCTGGGCAGTCACGTCAACCCCCACACTGCCGGCGGGCTGATCGAGGGCGGATACCTGGGCTTTGCGGAACTGCAATACACCCATATGCCGCTGCCGGGGGAGCGTCTGGTCGCGTTTCTCAGTGATGGGGCATTTGAGGAGCAGCGGGGCAGCGACTGGGCAAGCCGCTGGTGGCGAGCCGAGGACTGTGGCCTGGTGACCCCGGTGATGATTGCTAACGGGCGCCGCATTGATCAACGGTCAACCATCTTTCTGCAAGGAGGCACGGACTGGTTCCGGCAGCACCTGGAGCTCAATGGTTTTTACCCCATACTCATTGATGGCCGCGACCCTGCGGCCTTTATCTGGGGCATCTTCGAGGCCGAATCGAGGCTTCAGGCGTGCAGCGAACAGGTCAGCGCCGGCCACATGAGGTACCCTGTAAAGCTCCCCTACCTGATTGCCGAGACGGTCAAAGGCTATGGTTTCTATGGTGCTGGCTCAAACGCGGCGCATGGTACCCCGCTTCCGGCAATACCGAGATTTGATGAGGTCTCGCGCAGGCACTTTAACGAATCCATTGCCCGTTTGTTTGTGCCCGAGATCGAGATTCACGGCGCCCGCGACGTGCTGGCAACTCACCGGGCAGACGATCGGCCTGCGGAAAAGGATCATCCGCTGAGCTGTCGTGACGTCAAGCTGCAAACTGTGCCCGAACCGGTCTGGTTGCAAACGGCGGTATCAGAGTCGCCCATGGTTGCGATTGATCGGCAGTTTGTTGCCCTTGTAAAGGCCAACCCGGCGCTTCGTATTCGCCTGGGGAACCCGGATGAATTGCGTAGTAATCAGATGAACCAGTCGCTTGACCTTCTGAAGCATCGCACCCTGACGCCCGAGCCCGGCCTTGCGGAATCCCTTCACGGCTCGGTAATCACAGCCCTGAATGAGGAGGCCGTTGTCAGCGCCGCTCTGGGTAATAAGGGAGGTATGAATCTGGTGGTGTCCTACGAAGCGTTTGCCATGAAAATGATTGGCGCTCTTCGGCAGGAAATTATTTTTGCGCGACACCAGAAAAGTCTCGGTCGGCCCGCCCGATGGTTATCCGTGCCGGTCATTGCGACGTCGCACCTCTGGGAAAACGGCAAGAACGAGCAGTCTCATCAGGACCCGGCCTTCGGCGAAGTCCTGATGGGAGAAATGAGTGACACTGCCCGCGTTGTCTATCCTCCCGACTGCAATAGTGCTGTGGCGTGCCTTAACGAGTGTTTTCGAACCCAGGGGCAGTTCTGGGCCATGACGGTTCCCAAGGCAAAACTGCCTGCCGTTTTTGACGGCCGTCAGGCTGTGCAATTGCTCCGGGATGGTGCCATCGCTCTTGGTGAAGCCGGTGATGTGCAGTTGATCGCTGTCGGCGCCTATCAACTCCGGGTTTGCCTTGAGGTTGCCGAAGCGCTGGCTCAGAGAGGGCTTTCGAGTGGTGTGGTCTGCCTTCTCGAGCCCGGTCGATTCCGGAGTCCCCGGGATCCAATCGAGTCAGGGCATCAGTCTGGTAGTTCTTACAGGGCCGAGCTGTTTCCTCACGATACAAAACTCAGAGTGTTCGTGTGCCATATGCGCCCAGAGGCCTTGCTGGGACTCTGCCGTCCTCTCGATCTCGGGCCCGACCGGACGCTGGCGTTTGGCTATGAAAACCATGGTGGCACCCTGGATACATCGGGGCTGCTGCAGGCCAACAAATGTGATGCCCATTCGATAGTGCAGGCGATCCTGTCAAAAAGTGGCTCCTCAGGCGCTGATAAGGCGACATTGTAGCGATGGAGCGCGAGGATCGATTTACAACAGTCTTTACGGGGAAAACTAAAGCGCTGGTCATCACCGTACTGATTCTCACACTAAAACAATCCGGGCGGCAACCGATGCAGCTAGTCGCCCCACATACAGGTCAATCATGCTATGAATGAATCGTTCAATCACGCTGGGGCCTGGGGCATCACACTGATCGTTATCGTTCTGGTGTCCTGGTTCTTTTACCGTTATTTCGCGCCGAAAAACTGGCGGGAATGGGCCGGCGCCGGGGTGGTGCAGGCCTTCATCATTGCGCTTTATGCAGAAATGTACGGCTTTCCGCTCACTATTTATCTGTTGGTGCGCTTTTTTGGCCTCGACAGTGAGTATGTCAGCGCCAGCCTGTGGTCGACCCTGGTAGGGCTGGGTGAAACCGGGATGTTGGTCTCAATGTTGCTCGGCTATGCGCTCGCGTTCACCGGGATCGGCCTCTTTATTCAGGGGTGGCGTCAGGTCCACAAGGCACGAGGTGAAAACCGTTTGGTGAAAGACGGCTTGTATGCGTATGTGCGGCATCCGCAATATACGGGGCTATTCATCGCTCTGTTTGGAGAAGGGGTGGTGCACTGGCCGACGTTATTCTCGGTCGGCCTTTTTCCGGTGATCGTGCTTGTCTACACATGGCTGGCTCGACGTGAGGAACGGCAGGTGCTCAAGGAGTTCGGTGAGGAGTACCGTGCCTACCAGCGGCAGGTGCCGATGTTCATCCCCCGCTGGGGGCGGTGGCGTCAGCTCGCCGCTGCGTCACGAAATAGTAGTGAAAACGATCCGGTGTGACGCAGGTATTGGTTTTGCCGGTCGACTGGTTCGCATCAGGCTCGATTCCGTTGAGACGGCGTACAGGAGCGATCATTCCCGGGTGTCTGACTATACTGCGTGGCGCCCCCACATACGGTGCTGGCTCAATCTCATGATATCCGGCCATTGTAAAAACTGACTTGCATCAAGATAAGGGCGGCACGACTGACAATTTCAGTTTCGTTTCAGGTCAAGGGTGTCTAATTGTTCATGTTTTGGATCGATGGCTTTATTCGAAAGCCTTTTCCGGAACAGCTATATACGTCTCTTCATCTAACCCAGAAGGGTGCACCTATGAAAAAACTCCATTTTATCAAGCTGTCGCTTGCGGCCTCCGTACTCGCCAGCGGGACTGCAATCGCAAACGAAGATACTGAGTCAAAAATTGCCAACCTTGAGTCGCAGATGGCGGCACTGCGGGAGGATGTAAAGAGCAACAACCTCGATACGCTGTCCAAGCTGCACATGGCCGGATACGCCAACGTTGATGCCATAGCGGGCTCTGATCGACAGGAAGACGGTTTTACGGCAGCGCGATTTGCGCCGATTTTCCATTTTCAGTTTTCCGACCGGGTGCTGTTTGAAGGCGAACTTGAAATCGAGACGAATGCGGACGGTGAAACCGAAATCGCAGCAGAATATGCGACCATCGATCTCATGCTGAACGATTACATGGCGCTGGTGGCGGGCAAGTTCCTGAGTCCGATCGGCCAGTTCCGCCAGAATGTCCACCCAAGCTGGATCAACAAGCTGCCGACCGCGCCCGTGGGCTTTGGTCACGGGGGCGCAGCCCCGCTCTCCGACCTGGGCGTTCAGTTGCGTGGCGGCATTCCGCTGAGCGGGTCGATGCGCGCCAACTATGCGCTGTTCACCTCGAACGGTCCGACCCTTGTTGTTGATGCTGATCCCGGCGAAGAAGTGGAAATTGAACTGGAAACCGAGGCTGCCGCATCCAATGGCGATGGTAATTTCGTCTACGGTGGCCGAGTAGGGTTCCTGCCGGTGCCTGCGCTGGAGCTGGGCCTGTCCGGCGCCCTGGGCAAGATCGGCGTGGCCGAGGGGCACGATGTGTCTGACCTGGCGGCGGGAGAGCCGGACCGTGACTACACAGTCCTGGGTGCGGACGCCGTTTACAACCTTGACACCCTGCAGCTGCGCGGTGAATTCATCCAGCAGACCGTGGGAAGCGAAGCCAACAGCGCGGTTGCCGGTGGCGCGGTGACCGAAGAACTCGAATACACTGCCTGGTATGCGCAGGCGGCCTACCGGGTGCCGGATACCAAGTGGGAAGGCGTTGTCCGCATAGGTGACCTGGACACCCCGGGTGCCGATGCAAACCGCTCCCAGTGGTCTGCAGGGGTGAATTACCTGTTCGCAAACCACGTTATCATCAAGGCGGCCTACACCGTGGATGATTACGATGACAACGCTATCGACGATGACGAGCGCTTCAACATTCAGTTGGCTTACGGCTTTTAAGAGGGTATTAACATGAAACTAATGAACCGCAACCTCATCAGTAATGCTGCACTCATGGCTGCGCTTTTCTTCGGTGGCGCAGGTTCAGCCGCTGCCCAGGACGCCGACGATCCCATGGCGTTCGTCCGGGGCGCCCAGTCATGGGCCGACAACTGCGCACGGTGTCATAACATGCGCGACCCGGCCGAGTTCCGTGACGATTTCTGGGAGCCATCCGTGCTTCACATGCGTCTCAGAGCGGGCTTAACCGGGCAGGAAACAAGGGATATCCTGACCTTCCTCCAGAAAGCCAATGATCCGGCAGATAATAAGGGGGAGAATAAATGAAACGATCGTCTTTTCTGATCGCCAGCCTGGTCGCCGGGAGCTTTGCCTACTCAGGCGGAGCCGCGGCTCAGGCGGACAGCGTGGAAGCCGGCGAAAAGCTCTATAACTCCACCTGCGTTGCCTGCCATGGCGCAGACGGAAAGGGCAAGCTGCCCGGCGTTCCTGACTTCACAAAGAGCGATGGCCGGCTGACCAAGAGTGACGATGTATTGGTTACCAATATCATGGAGGGTTTCAAGAGCCCCGGCTCATCCATGGCGATGCCCGCCAAGGGTGGCATCAGCTCATTGACCAAGGAGCAGGCGGAGGCCATGGTTCTATACATGCGCCAGGCCTTTGCCAGCAATTAGTAGTTGAAGTAGGGCAACTCGAAACTCCTTGTTGCCCTACTTCTTAGCATGCGTCGTTATCGCAGAACAGCTCATACAGAACTTCTATGATCCGGCGCGCCTCCTCTCCCGCCAGGGAGTAGTGCATGGTCCGAGCTTCGCGGCGCGCAGATACCAGGCCGTCCTTGCGCAGCAGGGCGAGTTGCTGGGAGACGGCCGCCTGGCGCATCTCCAGTGCATCCGCAAGTTCGCTCACCGCCTGCTCGCCGTCGACCAGTTGGCAGAGGATCATCAGCCGGCTCCGCCCGGAGAGGGCCTTTAGCAGATTGGTGGCCTGATCCGCCGCTTCCGACATCCGATTTTTATTCATACATTCATAGCTCTGCAATCGTGAACATGTTAGGCTTGGTTCAGATGATCGGCTGCTCTTGGCCAGGTAGTCAAGTGTTGCCCGTCGTCGTCTGGCAGGCCCCGGCTCTCCATGGTCCGGCACGTGGCCATGCCAGGTATTGTGTACGGGTGCTTTCAGTGCAGCCAGCGCAGTGCGCAATCTGCTGAAAGTGCCGGAACGCGCTACTATAACAGGAGGGGCATATGTCTATCGACCGCCTTGTACTCGCCTTCGCAGGATCTTTCATTCTTGTAAGTCTGGCTCTCTCCCAGCTCCACTCGCCTCACTGGCTGTGGTTCACCGCGTTTGTGGGCGCCAACATGCTGCAGGCTGCCTTCAGCGGATTCTGCCCTCTGGCGAAGATCCTCAAGGCCCTGGGCAAGAAGCCCGGCGCCGCCTTCGATTGACGCACGGAGGCACTGTAAATGTCTGAAAACACCGAGGGTTCCTGGCTGGAGTTCGCCACTGACCGTCCTCGACTGACCGTTTGGGCCATGGTGGTTGCCACGCTGGCGCTGGTGGCGCTGGCGGCGCTGCCAAGCGTCTGGCCCGAGCGGTTTGGTCTGCTTAATCCGCTGACCATCGATACCGACCCCGAGAACATGCTCTCTTCCGACGAACCCGTGCGCGTTTTCCACGACGACATGAAGGAGCAATTCTCGCTTTATGACATGGTCGTGGTGGGTGTGGTCAATGAAAGCAACCCTGACGGGGTATTCAATGTCGGTTCGCTGCGGCGCATCTATGAGCTGACGGAGTATGCCAGTACGCTCAGGTGGCCCGATCCGGACAACCCGGGCCGGCAGGAGGGCGTGGTCGAGGAGGATATGCTCGCGCTCTCGCGGGTCGACAACATTGAGCAAGAGGGGGTCGGCTCGGTTCGTTTCAGCTGGCTCATGCCAGAGCCGCCGGATACCCGCAACCAGGCGCTCGCTATTCTTGAGCGTGCGCAACGCATTCCGCTGTTCGACAATACCCTGGTCAGCGCCGATGGTAAGGCAGTCGCCCTTTACCTGCCGCTGACCAGCAAGGACATGAGTTACCGGGTCCGCGAAGCCCTGCTTGACAAAGTCGCTGGCTGGAAGGATACCGGCGATCAGGTCTACATCACCGGGCTGCCCGTGGCGGAGGACACCTTTGGTGTGCAGATGTTCTATCAGATGGCGATCTCGGCGCCACTGGCAATGCTGGTCATCTTCCTGGTGATGTGGTGGTTCTTCCGCCACGTCCGGCTCATTACCTCGGCGATGATCGTGGCCATGGTGGCGGCCGCGAGCACCATGGCGCTGCTGGTGATCAGCGGCAGCACCGTCCACATCATGAGCTCGATGATCCCCGTATTCATCATGCCCATTGCGGTGCTGGACGCGGTGCATATCCTCTCGGAATTCTTCGACCGCTATCCCCTGCATCGTGACCGCCACCGGGCCATCCGGGAGGTTATGGGGATACTGTTCAAACCGATGCTGTTCACCACCCTGACGACGATGGCGGGGTTTGCCTCACTGGCACTCACCCCGATCCCGCCCGTTCAGGTGTTCGGCATCTTTATCGCGATTGGTGTGTTCCTGGCCTGGTTGTGCACGGTGACCTTCATTCCGGCTTACATCATGCTGATGCCGGAGCGGCGGCTCACCGGCTTCGGTCACGCCGCCGGGGACCCGGACCAGGATACGGTCATGGGGCGCTGGCTGCGTCGCCTCGGCGAGGGCGTGGTCAGCCACGCCAGGGCGGTGCTGGTGGTTACCATGGTCGTGGTGGTGGCCGCCGGTTATGGCATCAGCCTGATCCGCATCAACGATAACCCGGTCAAGTGGTTCGAGCCCGAGCACCCCATCCGGGTGGCAGACCGGGTGCTCAACGAACATTTCGGCGGCACCTACATGGCCTATCTGGCGCTGGTTCCGGAGGGGGATAACGCGGCCCAGGACAACCAGATCTTCAAACGCCCCGAAGTCCTGCGCTACATCGCCAGGTTGCAGCAGCGGCTGGGCGAGACCGGCGTGGTCGGCAAGTCCAACTCCGTCGCCGATCTGGTCAAAACCGTCCACCGCGAACTGCTGGGCGGCGATGACGGAGCCTTTCGCATTCCGGACAGTCCGGCGGCGGTTGCGCAGACCCTGCTCACCTACCAGAATGGCCACCGCCCCCAGGATCTCTGGCACTTCGTCACCCCCGACTACCGCCGTGCCAGCATCTGGGTTCAGCTTACCAGTGGCGACAACCGGGATATGAGCCGGGTGGTTCAGGCGCTCGACGACTTCATCGCGGCCAACCCTCCGCCTGCGTCGATCCAGGCACGCTGGTTTGGTCTTAACTACATCAATGTGGTCTGGCAGGAAAAAATGGTCAGCGGCATGGCCATGGCCCTGTTCGGCAGTTTCGTGGTCGTGCTCCTGCTGATGGCCTTATTGTTCCGCTCGCTGCTCTGGGGACTGCTGTGCATGATTCCCCTGACCGTGACCATCGGGGCCATCTATGGTCTGATCGGTATCATCGGCAAGAACTACGATATGCCGGTCGCCGTGCTGAGCGCCCTGAGTCTGGGGCTCGCCGTGGACTACGCCATCCACTTCCTGGCCCGCGCCCGCGCCACCCAGGCTGAGACAGGCTCCTGGCGTCGCTCGGTGGCGCCGATGTTCGGCGAGCCGGCACGGGCGATAACCCGCAACGCCATCGTACTTGGCGTTGGTTTCCTGCCGCTGCTGGCCGCACCGCTCGTGCCCTACCAGACGGTGGGGGTATTTATCGCGGCCATTCTGTTGACCGCCGGCCTGAGCACACTGCTGATCCTGCCGGCACTGGTAACCCTGCTGCAACGATGGCTGTTTCCCGGTGCCCGCAGGGCCGCCCCGAATCCGCAAAACCAAGAGGAAGGCGTGCAATGAGTAGATACTGGCCTGTTACCCTGTTCCAAAAGCTGACCCTGGTGGTGATCGCGCTGGGCATCACGCCCATTGCCCTGGCCCAGGATGCCGGTGGTGCGCCTTCGGTGGAGCGTATTGTCAACCGGGCCAATATGGTCTCCTACTTCCAGGGGCGTGATGGCCGCGCCAGGGTCGCCATGACCATCACTGACCGCCAGGGCCGTACCCGCAGTCGCGAGCTTACCATTTTGCGGCGGGACGGCCCGGAGACAGATGCCATTGAGGGGAGCGCCTATCGTGGCGAGCAGAAGTACTATGTCTATTTCCGGCGGCCGGCGGATGTGAGCCAGATGACGTTGCTGGTGTGGAAACACCAGGACCGGGACGACGACCGCTGGCTGTACCTGCCGGCGCTGGATCTGGTTAAGCGAATTGCCGCCTCCGACAAACGCACCAGCTTCGTCGGCTCGGATTTCTTTTACGAGGATATCTCCGGGCGCAGTATTGATGCCGACAGCCATGAGCTGATCGAGACCACAGACAACTACTACGTAGTGCGCAACACACCCAGGCGGCCCGGGGAGGTTGAGTTCGCCTACTACGATGTCTATATCCACAAGCAGTCGTTCCTGCCGGTTCGCACCGAGTATGTCGACGACAGTGGCAACCTCTACCGGCGTTACACCGCGCTGGCGGTGGAGAAGGTGCAGGGTTACCCCACGGTCGTCAAGGCGAGGATGGAGAACCTGCGCAGCGGCGGCACCACGGAGCTGACCTACACTGGCATTGACTATGACCTGGGCCTGCCGGAAGACGTCTTCTCGGAGCGCTACCTGCGCCGGGCACCAAAGGAGTACTTGCAGTGACCACCGGTGCACTGAGGGCAGGAGGGCGTGGATGAACACCAGAAGCCTGCTCTGGGGCATGTTGCTGGCGGGTATCGTTCTCGGTGCAGCGCCCGGGGCGCTATGGGCGGCCGCGCCCGAGCTGCCGGAGGGGCTGGGTGCGCCCGCCAGCGATACCGCGGAACCGGCCCTGCCAGCGGGCCTCGGGGGTGAGGCCGGGGCAGAACAGACCACCGACCGACCGGCTGCGGCGGCGCTGCCATTTCGTCTGCGCGGCTTCTGGGAGGCCCGCGGCGGAACCCGGCTGGGCGATGATCCCCGCCAGCGCGATCTCTCCATCGCCGAAACCCGGTTGCAGCTCGAGGCGGAGAAGTATTTCCGGGGAGCAACGTTGCGCCTTACCGGCGATTTTCTCTATGACGACCTGGACGATGATCGGTCGGTGGACCTGGAATCGGGTGAGGGCGCCTTCGACCTGCGCGAGGCCAGCCTGGTGTTTTCGCCGAGCGCGGACACCGATGTCAAGCTGGGGCGCCAGATACTCACCTGGGGAACCGGCGACCTGGTGTTCATCAACGATCTGTTTCCCAAGGACTGGGTCTCGTTTTTTATCGGCCGCGATGTGGAGTACCTCAAGGCGCCCTCGGACGCGCTGAAGGTCTCGGCTTTTTCCAGCTGGGCCAATCTTGACCTTGTCTACACCCCCCGGTTTGACGCTGATCGCTTCATCGACGGCCGCCGTCTCTCTTTCTTCAACACAGGGCAAGGGCGGCTGACCGGGCGCAATGCGGTTGTACTGGCGGACCGCCCGGCGGACGCGTTCGAAGACGACGAGTGGGCCGCCCGGCTGTACCGTAACCTTGGCGCCTACGAGGTCGCGCTCTACGGCTACGACGGCTTCTGGAAGAGCCCGGCCGGGGCTGATCCGGCCAGCGGTCGGGCCAGGTTTCCTCCGCTGTCGGTGCTCGGCGCCAGCCTGCGCGGGCCGGTGGGGGCCGGCATCGGCAACGTCGAGCTGGGCTATTACGATTCCCGCGCAGACCGCGATGGCGACGATCCCACAGTACGCAACAGCGAGCTGCGCCTGCTGCTCGGCTATGAGCAGGAAATTGCCCGTAACCTGACCCTGGGCCTGCAATACTACCTTGAGCGCATGGGCGAGTTTGAGGCCTACCGGCGGGCCTTGCCCCCTGGTGCCCCGGTGCGGGACGAGAATCGCCACGTCCTCACCCAGCGGCTTACCTGGCTGACACACAGCCAGAATCTGGCGTGGTCGTTGTTCCTGTTCTACTCGCCCTCGGACCGGGACGCGTACCTGCGCCCCCGGGTGGGCTATCAGGTTGATGATCATCTCTCTGTTGAAGCCGGCGGAAACCTGTTTTTCGGCGCCCGGGAGGAAACCTTCTTCGGTCAGTTTCAGGACAACAATAACCTGTATCTGGGGGTGCGCTATGGGTTCTGAAAAGGTTAGGTGTTGATGGCCCGAGGTTCCGGTTGTTTTTCTTGCTATTCTGACGCCCGTTTGAGAACTTTGAGGCAGACCGATAGCGGGAGTTGGTATGAAAAACGATAACGACAGGGAAGTGCCGGGCAATGCCGTGCATGCCGTCATGGAGGAAATCCACCGGGATTTTCTGCATTTCCTGACTCGCCGGCTGGGGGATAAGGACGAGGCCGCCGACGTCCTGCACGATTTCTACGTCAAGGTGCTCGCACGCAGTGGTGACGTGCGCGAGACTGAAAAGCTTCGTGCCTGGATGCGCCGGGTTCTTGAGACCAGCCTGATTGATTATTACCGGGCGCAGAGCAAAAAACGCCAGTCTGAGCAGGCGCACCACGATCTCGAAGCAGCGCTGCTCGATGACGACTTTAAAAACGAACTGGATTTTATTGTCTGCACGTGCCTTTACAAACTCCTGCCGACCCTGAAGCCAGAATACGCTGAAATTCTGTGGCACGCGGAGCTGATCGGCGAATCCCGTGAAACCATCGCAGCGGTGCTCAATATTTCGGCGAGCAATCTGAGGGTGCGTTTGCATCGGGCACGGGAGGCTCTGCGAAAGCGGCTGGAAGAGACATGTGGGAGCTGCCCCATCCATGGCTATCTGGATTGTGGCTGCGATTCCGGCGCTGCTCAGTCCAGTTACGGTGGTGCTGCTGGCTGAGCTCGTGCGGGGATGGGGCCAGTTCCTCAGCGGCGAGAGCCACTGACATGCCCGTTGCCTGGCTTGTCAGTGGCTGTCACAGCTGATGATGGCGGTTACGGTGCGATCCGGCCGTTGTCGAGATGCTTCGGGTTAAAGGTAAAGACGATGTCGGGATCCGGGGTGGCGGCGTGTTCGTCTTTTTCCGGGCAGTCCACCAGTGACATCAAATGACGAATAACATTGAGCCGGGCCTGTTTTTTATTGTCGGCCCTGACGACATACCACGGCGTGATCTGGTTGTGCGTGCGCGCGAACATCTGGTTGCGCGCCGCGCTGTAGTCGTTCCAGTGTTTGATCGCGACCTTGTCGACAGGACTGATTTTCCACTGCTTGAGGGGGTCAACACGACGATCCTTCAGCCGGCGTGCCTGCTCCCCCTTTGAGATATCCAGGTAATATTTGAACAGCTGAATCCCGGAATCCACGAGCATGTGCTCGAATGGCAGTACCGAGCGCATGAACTCCTCATATTCCGTGTCCGTACAATAGCCCATAACGCGCTCGACCCCGGCGCGGTTGTACCAGCTCCGGTTCATCAGGGCCATTTCCCCGGTCGGGGGCAAGTGCGGGACGTAACGCTGGAAATACCACGAGCGACGATCACGGTCGGACGGCCTGCCCAGCGCCACGACTTGAGTTTCGCGTGGGCTCAGGTGCTCCGTTATCCGCTTGATGACGCCGTCCTTGCCGGCGGCATCGCGGCCCTCGAACAGGATGAGGATCCGCAGGTTGTTCCTGATCAGGTGCCTCTGCAGTTTGACCAACTCGATCTGAAGCGTCCGAAGGGTCTCCTTGTAGCCCTTGGCTCCGAAAGGTTTGCTCTTTGTTTTCTGGCTCATTTTCAGATTCCCTGAATGCTTGGTTATTGCAGCCTGGCGGTGCCGGGACGCTGGCTATCGTGGTTCGGAGTTTTTGCGCCTCTTCGCAGTGTCCGAGCCCGCGTTTTTCGAGCTTCGCGAGCTTCTCCTTGAATATGGGTATGTACATTGTGACCATGCGAGTCTGTTTTCGATCAGTCTGTTCTCCGGGCATGCCGTGCCCCTCCCTGTTCAGCTTGAGTTCAGCTCCGGGGCTGAGGGCAGGCCCGGAGTCGATCAGGACCACAGGTCCCGCCGACTTTAAGGACGGCTAGCGGAGAGTTGCGTTACAGTTTGATGACAGTTATTGGCCGGTCGGACACCTCCGGCCCTATGAAAGCCATCAGTTGGCGTTCCATGCCGGGTGATCGGAGATGTTCTCTCCGTCCCTGGTGGCCGGTTCGCCCAGTCTGTCCCGGCTGGCCAGGTAATCCCGCGTGAGCGGTACCGCGTCCTGTTTTTTGGCAAGCTGGATCTGAAAGACGACAAGACCGTCGTGCCGGAATGCCACTTCGCTGGCAACCAGGTAGAACCGCCACATGCGGCAGAACCGCTCGTCATAGATCGACCGTACCCGGTCCAGGCTGGCCTCGAACCGATTGCGCCATTCCTTCAGAGTCTCGGCGTAATGAAGCCGCCACACCTCGACATCGGTGACATAGAGACCGGATTGCTCGACGACGGCAAGGATTTCCGACAGGGCCGGGCTGTAGCCACCGGGAAATATGTATTTGGTGATCCAGGGGTTGGTTGATCCCGGTCCGTCGGCCCGGCCAATTGTGTGCAGCAGTGCCACACCATCGTCTTTGAGCCGGTCTCGCAGGGTGGCGAAGAACTCCTTGTAGTGTGGCACTCCGACATGCTCAAACATGCCCACCGACACGATCCGGTCAAAAGTGCCGTCGATGTCGCGGTAGTCTTGCAGCCGGAACCGGGCCTGGTCGCCAAGACCCTCGGCCCGGGCACGTTCTTCGGCGATCCTGTGTTGCTCTTGCGACAGGGTTACCCCGGTGACCCGGGCACCATAGTCACGGGCAAGGTGAAGCCCAAGCCCGCCCCATCCGCAGCCGATGTCGAGAACCCGTTGTTCCGGCGCCAGGAGGAGTTTGCTGGCGATCAGGGATTTCTTGTTTCTTTGGGCGGTTTCCAGGGTGTCGCCCGGTTCGCGAAAATAGGCGCAGGAGTATTGGCGGTCGGGGTCCAGAAACAGGTCATACAGCGTGCCGGACAGGTCGTAATGGTGTGCCACGTTGCGCTGAGCCCGCCCGGCCGGGTTGAACTGCGCCAGTCTGCGATGAAGCTGACGGAGGTTTGCCTGCCAGCGAAGGTGCCATGCATCGGACTGGCGCTTCAGGTTGATGACCAGCAACTCAATCAGACCATAGAGGTCATCCTGGTCGACCGTGAGTGTACCGTCCATATAGGCCTCGCCCAGTGTGAGCTCGGGATTGATCAGGAGTTTGCGTGGCAGGGAGTGCGCGTGAAAACGCATGGTGGCGGAGGGTGTCGACCCGTCACCGTATTGTATTGATCGTCCGTCAGGATAGACGACAACCAGGCTCCCCTGCCTGATCAGACGCTTCAGAAAAATCGAAAGCAGTTTTATCCACATCGTGTTTTCTCGTTGCTGCGACCTTTGTGTCGTTGAAATGATCACTTCTCCGGATCATTTGATTCCGGGTTGTACTAGCGAAGCCGGCGTACCGGCACTTCGCTGTTCGAGTAATCACATCAGTAAACTATATACTATGACGGCAAGTCGGCCTGTTCGTTACACGCCCGCGGCTTGCCCCGGATCACCCGGCCCCAAAACAGCTGTAACGGATATCTTTTTTTTGCGTCTGGTTTTCTGGTTTATGGTCTATGTTGTCTCATATCAAAATCAAAAGGATTGATTTATGACAGTCAAGGTTATCGAGGTAGGCGGTCTGACCTCCACACTGAGCGCGAGGGGCGTTGAAAAACAGCTCTCCCGGCTGCCGGGTGTGAGCAAGGTTGAAGTGAATTACGTCGCGGGCAGTGCCACCGTGGTCTATGACGAAACGCGTACCGACCTTGAGGCGATCAAGGCGAAAGTCGTCGAGTGCGGCTATCACTGCGGCGGCGAGCTGGTGCCGAAGCACGTCTGTGCGCCGGAGGCTTCGCAAGGTAAGTCTGGTGCCGCCGCAAAACCGGCCGGTCATCATCACCCGGGCGCGGACAATACCCGCGCCGAAGTCGAAGCAGCGCCGCCCGTGGATCACGCGGCCCATGAGATGGGCCATGGCGGCGGCATGAGCATGGAAGCCATGGCGCGCGATATGCGCAATCGCTTCTGGATTGCGTTCGTCTTCAGCATCCCCATCTTTGCCTATTCGCCCATGGGCGAGGTGTTCATACCCCCGGCGCCGCCATTTGGCCTCCGCCTGGATCTGTGGCTGTTTTTCCTGGCGAGCGCCGCCGTACTCTACCCGAGCTGGCCGTTTTTCGTCGCCGCCTGGCGAGCGCTTCGCAACGGAGTGCTCAACATGGCCGTGCTCGTGGTCCTGTCCGTGGGCACGGGGTATCTGTTCAGCGTCGGCGCGACCTTTTTCTTTCCCAGTGTTCAGTTCTATGAAGCGGTGGCAGTGCTTCTGGTCTTTATCCTGCTCGGTCACTGGCTGGAGATGCGTGCCCGCGCCGGGGCCTCAAATGCCATTCGCTCGCTGATGGATCTTGCTCCGCCCATGGCGAATGTACTGCGCGACGGGCGCGAAACTGAGGTCCCCACCTCGGATGTCCTCAAGGATGATGTCGTCGTTATCCGGCCCGGTAATAAGATCCCCGTTGACGGTGAAGTCCTGGAAGGCGAGTCGCAGGTTGATGAATCCATGCTGACCGGCGAATCCATGCCAGTGCCTAAGAAGCCCGGCGATTCGGTGATCGGGGCGACCATCAACAAAAGCGGAAGTTTCAAATACCGCGCAACCAAGGTTGGTGCCGACACGGCGCTCGCACAGATCGTCAAGCTTGTGCAGGAAGCCCAGAACTCCAAGGCCCCGGCGCAGCTGCTTGCCGACAAGGCGTCCCAATGGCTGGTGCTGATCGCGGTCGTCATTGGTCTTGCGACCTTCGCGGCCTGGTTCTGGTGGATAGGTCAGCCGCTGCTTTTCGCCCTGACGCTGACCATCACGGTCTTCGTTATTGCCTGTCCTGACGCGCTCGGGCTTGCCACGCCGATGGCGGTCATGGTGGGTACCGGCCTGGGCGCCATGAACGGGATTCTGTTCAAGAACGCCGGCGCGCTGGAGGAGGCGACCAAACTCGACATGGTGGTCTTTGACAAGACCGGGACACTGACGATGGGCGAGCCCGAGGTGGTCGAGGTGGTTGCCGCTTCCGATGTGACGGTTGATGAGGTTCTCGCGCTGGCGGCCACTGTGGAACAGGGCTCCGATCATCCGCTGGCGCAGGCGATTTCGAAGCGTGCGGCAGATCTGGAGGTGCAGACATTGTCCGGCTTCCAGAACATCGAAGGCAAAGGTGCGCAGGCCGAAATCGGGGGCCGGGAGGTTCTTCTGGGCAACCGTCGTCTGATGGACGAACGCCAGGTTGCGATGAATGGTCTGGATTCCGAGGCTCAGCGGCTCCAGGGGGCCGGGCAGACGGTCGTGCACATCGCGCACGGGGGCCAGTTGGTTGGCCTGATCGCCATTGCGGATGCCCCGCGACCGACGGCTGCGGCAATGGTAGCCAAGTTGCGTGAACGAGGCGTCGAGGTTGCCATGCTGACCGGGGACAATAAGGCGACCGCCGACCGGATCGCGGCGAGCCTTGGCATCACCACCGTTCTCGCCGATGTCCTGCCGGGGCAAAAAGCAGACAAGGTAAAAGAGCTGCAAGGCCAGGGCAAGCGAGTGGGCATGGTCGGCGACGGCGTCAATGACGCCCCGGCGCTGACACAGGCCGACGTAGGCTTCGCGATTGGCGCCGGCACGGACGTTGCCATCGAAAGTGCCGACGTGGTGCTGATGAAAAGCGACCCTTACGACGTTGTGGGGGCGATTGAGCTGTCACGGGCGACGCTGCGGAAGATGTACCAGAATCTGTTTTGGGCAGTTGCCTACAATGTGATTGCCTTTCCGGTGGCCGCTGGCCTGTTCTACCCCTTTGTCATCAGCCCGGAAGTGGCGGCGCTGGCCATGTCGGGGAGTTCGGTCCTGGTCGCGGTGAATGCCATGCTGCTCAAACGGACGCGACTGGAGGGTATCCATGCGGCGGCAAGCTGAGCCCCGATCTGCGTGGGCCCACGTCAAAGCCACTTGCGTAGCAACAGGCCAAGCGTGTCATACACGGCTTTTATGAAGCCGCGGTGTTTCCAGGCGATGCCAGTGATTTCACTGGCATCCTGCAAGTCAGTTACGAACTCGTTTCTTAACTGGCCATTCAAGGCTTCGTTTGTGGAAATCAGCGTCAGTTCATAGTTAATAAACAAACTTCTGTAGTCGAAGTTCGCGGTCCCTATGCTGCCCCAGGCATCGTCAACGAGCAGTACTTTGGAATGCAATAGCCGGGGTGTGTACTCGAATATGCGAACGCCGTGTTCCAGCAGTTCCCCGTAAATGGCGCGGGCAGCCCATTGTGCGGGGGTCGAGTCGGTCTTTTCGGTGGTCAGGATCCGCACATCGACTCCCCGGCGGGCCGCGAGAGCAAGTTGTTTGCGTAATCCCCGGTCCGGTACGAAATAGGGCGTCGCCAGCCAGATTTTGTCGGATGCTCCGGCCAGTTGGTCTTTGATGGAGCACCGCAGCTGGATGCGGCAGGCGCGTGTGGTATTGGGAGTGATCCGGCTGTCACCGATGGTATGACTCTGTGGGCTCCAGTCAGGGTGACCGCACCAGAAGGCGTCAAACAGAGCGTCAGCCTCCGCCGCCAGAGGCCCCTCGAAGCACACATGCACGTCGCGCCAACGCTTTGGGCCGTAATAGCGCCTCGAGCCTTCGCGATGAATGTTGAAGCCGCCGAGATACGCTGTTTTGCCGTCAATGACCAGCAGCTTGCGATGGTCGCGACGGTTGTAACGCATCGGTTGCCGCCAGCTCCAGCGGTGAAAGCGCTGTAGACGGACGCCGGCGGCCCTGAGCTGGCGCCGGTGCAGCCGCGTAAGGACGCCACTTGAGCCCAGCGCATCAACGTGAATTCGCACGTCGAGGCCGTGGCGGGACTGCTTCATCAGTTCATCGAGCAGCTCAGCCCCCACCTCGTCCGCCGCCAGGATATACGAAGCAAGAAAGATACGCTGGCTGGCGGTACGGACCGAGCGAATCATCTCCGCATAGAGTTCGTCTCCCTCACCGAACAGCCTGAACACACCCTTCACGGCCCCGCCCTCGGGTTCACAGGCGGCGTCGCCGGGGTTGCCGTCCATATCTATAACCCCAAAGAGCCGATACCCAGGCTGTCGTTGGTGTCTCTGATCGACGTTTCCGCATCGGGTTCGGCCCCGGTCAGTGCGCGTATGGCATCGATGGTTTCCGGAACAACAATCGCCTGGTTGTCGACCATATAGGCATAAAACAGCTCATTGCCCTGCACTTTGAGCATGTCTTCCCAAAGCGCGACTTCATACAGGCTGTCGTGAGGCCGGCCAAGGTCGGCCATCAACTCCTTGACGCTGTTGATCGCGCTGAGCCCGTCACTGATCCGGATAAGGGCGATGCGGGAGGAAGTGCGAAACGCGTCGAGCACTTCGTCCTTGCTCGCCTCACGTGTCAGTTGAACGGACCAGTAGTGCAGGTGGGCCAGTGTCTCCGGAACCTTGACCGCCATGGTTACCACATCCAGGTCCGGGTCGACACTTTGGGCATCCGGGCCCTGGTGACTGGGAATCTCCGGCTCTGGCACGAGGGTATTCATGATCCCGCCCTGATGGCTCTCCCAGGGATCGGTGGCCCGGCGCAGAAGGGTTCCCCGTGCCCGGTCCAGCAAGCCGTGGCGTTTGAGCGCTGACAGGGTACGAATGATCGACGTTGTGTTGCACGATACAACGCGCGTGCCGTCACGGCCGACAGCACTCGCGTAATTGGCCTCGGCAACGAATGAATGGCCCGTGCTTTCATGTGTCTCGCCGCCATGAACGATGTACTTGATGCCAAGCCGCCGGTAGATTTCGATATTCTTGCTGGCCAGGTGTTTTGGTGTACAGTCCACCACGATGTCCGCGGCCTCAAGCAGGTCGTCAAGCGTGCCGGAGACATCAAGCCCTGCGGCCCTCATGCTGGCGGCATGCTCCGAAGTGGCGCCGTAAAGCGAGTATCCCTTGTGCAGGGCGGCCCGTGGCCGCCAGTCCGTGGCAATGTCAGCCACGCCGGCCAGGGCCATGTCTTTCTGTACGGCAACGGCGTCAGCTACCCGTTTGCCAATAACGCCATAGCCATTGATGGCGACCCGAATAATTCCCTGAACGGCCATATTTGCCTCCGGTTTCCTGAAAAAGAGTGAACGATCCTGCCAAATCCCCAGTGTAACCACAGTATAGGCAAAGGCTGAATTTCAACTGAACATCCCTGTGAATATGTATCTTGGTGCACTGGCAGTTGCGAAAAGTTGATGCCAGTCAAAAAAGAAATGGCGCTAAAGTCCTTTTCAGGTTCAGTTCAGTCTGGTGTAGTGGGATGATAAACCATCATGCGGCAATTCCATTACCGGGAGCCAGGTCGAACACTGTGTGGCTGGCCTGGAACAAACGAAAGGATGAACGGACGATGTCTGCAAAACATAATAGCGCTCGTGACGAGAATGACGAGAATACTGTAGCCGGAGAAGCAGGGGGGAAGTATACCTGCCCGATGCATCCGGAGGTGGTATCCGACGAGCCGGGAGACTGCCCCAAATGCGGAATGCACCTTGTGCCTATGGAGCAGGCCGGAACGAGCTCCCATTCCGGTCATTCGCACCATCATTCCGGTCATTCGCACCAGTGTTCCGGAGAGCATGAAAAACCGTCAGGCGATGACCGGAAATATGATCGCGTGCCGCCTGGATATTCGGGTGTGGTCTACACCTGTCCCATGCACCCTCAGGTGCGCCAGACCAAGCCCGGCGCCTGTCCTATCTGTGGCATGGGGCTGGAAACGGAGTCTGCCGCCGTTGACGATGAGGGCCCCAACCCGGAGCTGGTGGACTTCTCCCGCCGTTTCTGGGTTGCCCTGGTCTTTACGGTCCCCCTGCTGATTCTGACCATGACCCCCTATGTTGGCATCATGGCCGTTCGCGAATTCTTTGGTGAGCGGGTCTCGCTCTGGATTGAGCTCGTGATCGCCACGCCGGTGATTCTCTGGTCCGGCTGGCCCTTCTTTGTCCGGGGCTACAATTCGTTTCGCACAATGAATCTGAACATGTTCAGCCTGATTGGCATGGGGGTCGGGGCGGCCTACATCTTCAGCATCGTGGCGGTGCTCCTGCCAGGGATCTTCCCGGAAGGCTTCCGGGACTCCGAGGGTAACGTTGGCGTTTATTTTGAGGCGGCAGCCGTTATTGTCACGCTGGTCCTGCTGGGCCAGGTGATGGAGCTGAGGGCCCGTGAGGGCACAGGTAAAGCCATTCGGGCGCTGCTGGATATGGCCGCGAAAACGGCGCGCGTGATCCGGCCCGATGGCACCGAGGAAGAGGTCGCTCTGGAGGATGTGAAGGTCGGTGATCATTTGCGGGTGCGCCCCGGTGACAAGGTGCCGGTGGATGGCGTGGTTGTTGAAGGCCGCTCATCCATCGATGAATCAATGATTTCCGGGGAGCCGGTTCCGGTGGAGAAGGTCGACGGTGACAAGGTAACCGGGGCCACCATCAACGGTACCGGGAGTCTGGTTATGGAGGCGACCCGGGTGGGGGCGGATACCATGCTCAGCCAGATCGTCGAAATGGTCGCCAATGCCCAGCGCAGTCGGGCGCCTATCCAGAAGTTTGCCGATATGGTGGCCGGCAAGTTCGTACCGGCCGTGATTGCCGTGGCGGCCCTGTCCTTCGTGGCGTGGGCCATCTGGGGGCCGGCGCCGGCTCTGTCTTACGCGCTCGTGTCCGCCGTGGCGGTTCTCATCATTGCCTGTCCCTGCGCACTGGGGCTGGCCACACCCATGTCGATCATGACAGCGACGGGGCGAGGCGCCCAGGTGGGTGTGCTGATCAAGAACGCCGAAGCCCTGGAGCGTTTTGCCAAGGTGGACACCCTGATTGTCGATAAAACCGGCACCCTGACAGAAGGCAAGCCAAAGCTGGTGGCCGTGCTGCCGGAATCGAATCATGACGAGACCGAAGTCCTGAGGCTGGCGGCCACGCTGGAGAAGGGGTCGGAGCACCCGCTTGCCGAAGCCATTGTTGCCGGTGCCGAGGCACGCAACGTGACACTCGGCAAGGCCGACGACTTTGAAGCGGTCACGGGCAAAGGGGTTAAAGGGGTTGTTGATGGCAAGCCGGTGGCACTGGGCAATGCCAGGCTGCTGGAAGAACTGGGGCTGGACGGCGGCCATCTGATGGAGGTTGCCAATGCCAGGCGCGACGAGGGTGAAACGGTTATGTTTGTGGTGCTTGAGGGCGCCGTTGCGGGCCTTGTAAGCGTTGCCGACCCCGTCAAGGAAACAACGCCTGCCGCGCTGAGGGCGCTACATGCCGCGGGATTCCGCGTCATCATGGCAACGGGTGACAATGAGCGCACAGCTAAGGCAGTGGCGGGCAAACTCGGTATTGATGAGATTCGCGCCGACGTGCTGCCAGAAGATAAGGCCAGTATCATTCGCGAGCTTCAGAGCCAGGGACGCAAGGTGGCGATGGCAGGGGATGGGGTCAATGACGCGCCTGCCCTGGCCCAGGCCGATGTCGGTATTGCGATGGGAACCGGCGCGGATGTCGCCATTGAGAGCGCAGGCTTTACCCTGGTTAAGGGCAACCTCGACGGTATTGTCCGCGCCAGACGGCTGTCCCGGGCGACGATGCGCAATATCAAACAGAACCTGTTTTTCGCGCTGATCTATAACGGTGCGGGCGTGCCGATAGCGGCGGGCGTGCTCTATCCATTCTTTGGCATTCTGATAGGACCTATCTTTGCGGCGTTCGCAATGAGTGCGTCTTCTTTGTCAGTGGTGATGAACTCCCTGCGTCTGCGTCGAGAGAAAGTCTAGGCGCGAAACGACCATATCGATGACCTCAGCACAGGTAGCCCCATCCTGTGGCTACCTGTGCTGAGGTCGGAGTAAAAATGAGTTTGGCCAGGGAAAGCTAATGAAAATTGTGTTCTTTGAGGCAGAGAAGTGGGAGTGCGATATTTTGCAGCAGGCCTGCTGCAATCATGAGGTTGTTTTCACGGACGAGGAACTCGGAACAGGCAACGTTGGGCTATACAGGGACGCCGATATCATCTCCCCCTTCGTTCATTCAGCCCTGAACCATTCGGTCCTGGAGTGCTTTGAACATCTGCAGTTTGTCGCTACCCGGTCGACGGGATACGACCATATTGATCTGGATTATTGTACCAGAAATTCGATTCCGGTCAGCAATGTGCCCGTCTACGGTGACCAGACGGTAGCAGAGCATGTTTTTGCGCTGCTCCTTGCCATTAGCCACAAGATTCCGGAGGCGATCAATCGCACTCGCAAGGGGGATTTCTCACAGAAAGGCCTGCAGGGGTTTGACCTGCAAGGCAAAACCCTGGGGGTGATTGGCACCGGATCTATCGGAAAGCGTGTTGTAGAAATAGCGCAGGGGTTTCGCCTGAACGTTCTTGCCTGCGATCCCAGGCCGGATGACGTATTCGCCGACCGGTATGGCGTGTCTTACGTCGATTTGGATCGTCTTCTTGAGCAGTCCGATGTGGTGACGCTGCACGTACCTGGCAGCAAATCGGCCAAGCATCTTCTGTCGGACAGGGAGTTCGCGCGGATGAAGCGCGGGGTTGTCCTGATTAATACCGCTCGCGGCTCCGTTGTTGATACCCAGGCTTTGCTGTACGCGCTGGCGGATGGGAAAGTGTCGGCTGCCGGTCTTGATGTACTGCCGGATGAGCCCTCCATCAGGGAGGAGGCGGAATTGATCCGCTCCTTTTTTGACAAGAAACATGATCTGGAAACGCTGTTCGCCAACCATGTTCTTCAGCACATGAGAAACGTCATCGTCACCCCGCACAGTGCGTTCAATACGAAAGAGGCTGTCGAAAGAATCCTCACGACCACCGGCGAAAACATTGTTGGCTTCATTGAGGGTGCACCCCGCAATCTTGTGAACAAACACTGAGCCAGGATGATTTTTTATGCCGATGCTCTATACCTATTTGATCTGGGGTGTGTTGTTGGTGCTGCTGTCGGGATTGGTTCTTGTTGTTACCTGCAATAAGAAGATGCTGAGGATGAGCCTTGGTACCGCTCCCCTGGGGTCGTGAATTCAGATAATAACTGCAGCATTTTTCGTAATTTATACGAGCATCGCTATTGGCAGACCAGGACATAATAAAAGGCTAATCATCATGTGGAACGAAAAAGGCAATAGCCATCTCCAACAACCCATCTTGCCGTCACTATTCAGCATTGGCGCCATTGGTTTGACCCTCGCTGGCGCGCTGATCTGGCAGTCTGAGTTTGCGTATGCGCTTGATTATGTTTCCTCGTACGTGGATGGTCTGCTGCGCTGGTGGTATGTGGCACTGGTTGCGTTTCTGACGGCATTTGTTATTTGGCTAGGGCTGGGGCGTTACAAGAACGTGCGCCTTGGTAAAGACTACGAACAACCGGAATACCGGCTTTTTCCCTGGTTGGCGATGCTGTTTGCGGCCGGCACGGGTGTGGGGCTGCTGTTCTGGAGCATCGCCGAGCCAATCATGCACTTTCAGGGTAACCCTTTTACTTCGGAGGGCTTTACTCCCTCCGCTGCGTCTACTGCAATTCAATTGTCGTTTTTCCACTGGGGGCTGAACGGATGGGCTATTTTTGCGTTGGTCGCGATTGCATTCGGATACTTCAGCTATCGCCATGATCTCCCGCTCGCGCCTCGATCAGCGCTGTACCCGTTTATTGGTGAAAGAATCTTTGGCTTTTGGGGGCACGTCGTTGACGCGCTCGCTGTTTTTGCGACTGTATTTGGTCTGGCGACGACGCTGGGGCTGGGAGCCCGTCAGACTGGCACGGGGCTCAAGTGGCTTTTCTCCGTGGAGGCGTCTCTTTGGGTGGAGCTGTCGGTGGTCGCCGTGGTTACTGTAATCGCGACGATTTCGGTGGTTTCTGGGGTCAGGCGGGGCGTGAAAATATTGAGTGAGGTAAATCTTTGGCTAACGCTGATTTTACTCGCCGCCTTTATGATTATTGGCCCCTTTGATTACATGGCAGGGTTGTTGGTGCAGGAAATTGGCGGTTACCTGGATAGTCTATTGATCATGACATTCTATGTTGGCGCCAATGAACCGGGAAATTGGCAATCGACCTGGACGGTGTTTTTCTGGGGCTGGTGGCTGGCCTGGTCACCTTTTGTCGGGTTGTTTATCGCCCGGATATCCCGCGGCCGCACCCTGAGAGAGTTTGTTTTCGGGGTTCTTCTCTTACCAACGCTGGTGACTTTTGTATGGATCTCGGTGATGGGGGGCGCTGCACTCCACAGCGAGCTATTCGGGGGTGGCGGAATTGTTGAGGCGGTCAATAAAGACATCGCCTATGCACTTTTCGCGACCATTGAGCACCTGCAGACGACTGACTCAATTAAATTTTTGATGGGTCTGGTGGCAACGCTCCTTATCAGCATCTACTTTATAACGTCTGCTGACTCGGGCGCATTGGTCGTCAATATCATTTTGTCGGGAGGAAAACTTGAGCCTCCGAAAGCGTCAAGAGCCGGTTGGGCCATTGCCAATGGGGTGCTGACAGCTGTGCTGCTGGTGGCTGGAGGGATTGCCGTCCTTCAGGATGCGGTCATACTTGCGGCTTTGCCGTTCTCACTGGTTATTGTTGCTATGACTGCCGGCCTGTTGAAGGCGCTGCATCATGAGCCCCTGGTAGCACCCAGAGAAGGTTGTAAGCAACATCGGGCTGCTGAGCCATGGACAGGAGCAGATCAAGCATGAACATCACCTGGCAGTATCTGCCCGTAGTGTGAATAGTCACACTTGGAAGACCGGTGCAAACCCGCCTCCTGGCGTGCGAAAGTTGGTTGTCTGCCCCTGATATATCCTCGCGGCAACCAGCAGACTTTTGCCGGCGTAGGTATACAGGCGAATGTCGACCTTTCTGGTGGTCACCGCATCGTCAATTCGTAGAGTTCGTTCTCCAGCGGGGACAAGATCTTGTGCGATATAGCCGCCATCCAGAATGTTTTCGAAAACACGCCGGGTCATCTTGTCGCCCCGGTAGACACCCTTGCTGCCGTGACCTGCAACCGGCTTAAAAAACAATTGGCGCCGAGCGCTCCACAACGCCGCAGCATCTTCACTCGAAACCAGCCGGGTCTTCGGCACGGCGTCTTCCAGGCAGCCCGCATCCGCTAAGCTCAGTCCCCAGTCGAGTAGAGTCTGCGGGGCTGACAACAAGGTCAGGTTTCGCTTATCGGCCAGAATGGCATGAGCTCGGGGGTTGGGAGTTACAACCACGGCGCCGTCCAGATACGCACGTCTTAATGCCGCATGAGCCGTGGCGTCCAGTGAAAAGTCCACCAGCCTGTTGTAAACCATACAAATGGGCTTACCACGGGCTGTCAGTCGCCCATCGGCATACACAAGCTCTGAGGGATCGAGTATCAACGCCTCAATTCCTTTGGTCTGGAAAAGTCGTTGGGCCAACTGGAATTCGGGAAACATAAACTGGGTCTTCGGGGCATCATCAACTATCGCCAGGCAGTTGGGTACCGAAGTGGCATGCTGTCTTTGCCACTCCTGTTTGAACATCGTCAACACTGCATCCTCGAATCCGTCGAGCTCGCTACGGGTTACTGCGGTCTGTTGAGATGGGTTACAGCAGCGATGCTGGGCTCTCGCCAGCACAACGTTCAGGAAGGCACCTCCGGCATTGGTGTTGATCTCTATCAGCCGGGGGCCGTCGGGACCCAGGTGAAAGTCGTAACCCATGAATGCCCCAATGGGGCCCGGATTGAACTGTGCGATTTTTGGTGCCCAGGACAGAACTCGTTCACGAAACGACGGAAGTTCGGTGGCCGATTCGATCGCTTGGACGATCCTTTCCATCGCAGCTATGTCGGATCTGGGAACAAAAATCGGTGTGTTTGAAAAAAGCTGGTCGAACTCGGCGAACTCTGACGGTCCACTTCCAGCATCGATAAGAATGCTTCTGAGGCTCTTGTTGAGCGCTTTACGGTCGAGAGTGATGCAGTAGCAATGGCGATTGAGCTTGTAGGCTCGACTGTCGGCTAATCGTTGGTTTTTGTGGATAGGTTCGGGCATCAGGAGTCCGTTGGTCGAGAGTTTCACTGATTGTAATCGCATACTTGAAATTCAAAAAAACCTATCTCCCATGTGTGATCTACGTCAAATAGATTCATACTTCAGATCTGTTTTCAGGTCTGTTTCAGTTCCGCGTGTTGAACTATCGCTAGGTAAGTTGGCTCTCTCTACCCATCTTAGACTCTCCCGATAGGTAGCAGACTGGTACTACACGATGATTCAGGCGGCGGAACTATGAAAAATAGATCGAAAAAAGGGTGGTTTACCGGATTCGCGATCATCGCTTTGATAGGTTTATCGACGATTGCAACTGCAGATAGCCGTCGAGCGTTTGTCCCGATGGGAGCTACCGATTCGGTGGGCATTATTGATCTGAACAGCCACCAGGCTTTGCCACCGATTACCGGGACAGTCAACACCCATGGCTCGGCCCTGACTCCGGATGGTCACTATCTGGTTGCCGGTAGTCTGACCGATCACGACAGCGAGGATCCAGTCAGTCGCCCGGAGGGCGTCACTGAAGAGGACCACGCAGCCCACCATGGGGGGGGCGCTGCTGCGGCGTCGGAAGGCGCCACTACCGGTAGGATTTACGTTGTGGATACCGCCAAGGGCGAGATTGCCCGCACTGTGAAGGTGCCAGGGCCGGTGCACCACGTAGTGGTGACACCGGATGGCCGATTCGCTGTCTCCACCCATCCCATGGGTGGTGGTATCAGCGTGGTTGATCTGGAATCGGGGGAGCTTGTAAAGACTGTGGCCACTGGCCCGGCGCCGAACTATGTGGTGGCGACTGACAACGGACAGTCCATTCTAGTCAGCAACACTGACAACGGTACCGTCAGCGAGGTGGATACCCGCCATTGGTTCGTCAAGCGTAATCATCGGGTTGGCGGTGGTCCGGAGCATATGGTGCTTTCTCCTGACAACGAAACCTTGTATGTGAATGATGGGAAGTCGGGGGACGTTGTTGTCCTGGGGCTTTCCAGAGGTGAGGTGCTGGAAAGATACGAAGTTGGACCGCAACCCCATGGCGTGGGTCTGAGTGCCGATGGCCAGATACTTTACGCCACCAGTAAGGGCGGCAACCAAGTTGTCCGTATCGAGCTGGCCAGCGGAACCCGCGACAGCATGCCTCTGGCGCCGGCCCCTTACCATCTGGCGATCTCTCCCGTCGATGGCAGCCTTTTGATCACCAGTCGGGCCGAAGCCAAGCTCTGGGTGCTTGATCCGGGCTCTCTGGAGATTATCGATGACGTTTCTTTGGACGGGATAGGTCACCAAATATCGCTAGAGGCATACTAGCCAGTAAGCCCCACTGACAAGCTTTTCCCAAAGGGAATCTATATGGATAAGCGTTTCAAGATTACGTTGGCAATTTTTGCGGTCATCGCTTTGGTTTTGCTCTGGGGCGAACATAAGGTTCACCTTCTGGGTGCTTTGCCGTGGTTAATCCTTCTGGCATGCCCGTTTATTCATATGTTTATGCATGGAGGGCATGGGAATCACGGTGGCCATAATCACCACGATCAACCGGAAGGCAAGAGTGGAGGCCAACGCGATGACTGATGCTTCGTCCGATTACGGTCTTTGGGGACTGGTGGTTCTAAACTCGGTGATCTTTATTTTCTTCGCTTTCAGTTTTTTTAAGCCACAGACCCAACGAGACTGGCGATCCTTCGGTGCGTTCAGCGCGTTTCTCGTGGCATTATTCACAGAGATGTATGGGTTCCCGCTGACACTCTATTTCCTGTCCGGTTGGCTTCAGACCCAATACCCGGATGTGAATTGGCTTGCCCACGATAGCGGGCACTTGCTTGAAATGCTCTTTGGTTGGCAGGGTTCTCCCCATTTCGGCCCCTTCCACTTGTTGAGTACGGTGTTTATTGGTGGAGGTTTTTACTTGATTGCCGCCGGGTGGCGAACCCTGTACGCGGCGCAAAAAGAGCGAAAGCTGGCTACGAGTGGGCTCTATTCGTATGTTCGGCATCCTCAGTATGTCGGCTTTGTCTTGATTATGTTTGGCTTCCTTCTGCAGTGGCCAACACTTATAACTCTGGCGATGTTTCCGGTTTTGCTCTGGATGTATGCCCGCTTATCGATCAGTGAGGAGCGGGAGGCAGAGAAAACGTTCGGGGAAGCTTGGAGGCACTATGCCGACAAGACTCCCAGGTTTTTGCCGCGGTTGAGCGTATTGGGGCGGCAAGCTTGAACAAAAGCTCTACTCATCTGCCGGGTAGATAAAGGGGCCGTTGGTGAACCAGTCACTTTCGATACGAGCAGTCGCTGGAATGGTTCTTGTCGCCTTTCTTTGGGCGATTTGCTTTCCATTTATTGTGGTGGGGTTGCCGGATGCGCCACCTTTGCTTTTTGCCGCTTTACGCGCATTGTTGGCAGGGTTGTGTCTGATTCTGATCGCTTTTACAAAAGATGGTCGGCCCAGTTATTCGCTTCGCCAGCTTCTAATGCTGGCCGTAATTGGCCTCAGTTACACGGGTATGGGGCTTGGAGGGATGTTTCTCGGTGCTGGCAAGCTGGGACCGGGGCTTGCAACGGTTCTGGCCAATGCGCAACCACTGTTTGCGGCGGTTCTTTCGTTTTTTATCGTTCGAGAGGTGGTGACCGGGCGTGTGTTTGTGGGCCTTTTGATTGGTTTTATTGGTGTTGTGGTGCTAGCGATGCCAGAGATGGAGTTTGGTAACGCCAGATTTTCAGGGGCCGTCTATGTTCTTGGTGGAGCCATCGGAACCGCCATTGGAAATGTGCTGCTTAAATACCAGGCCGGCAGCGATGATATCTATTGGTCAATGGGCATCCAGCTTGTCATAGGCTCAGTGTTTCTGGGAATAGCATCCGTGAGCCTGGGCGAGGGCTTCGAGATTGATTGGACCTGGTCATTTACGACGGCCATGTTCGTTCTGGCCATTCCGGCAACGGCAATGATGGTTGTGCTCTGGTATGCCTTGCTCGCCAGCGCGCCCTTGAACAGCCTCAATTCGTTTACCTTTTTAACGCCTGTTTTCGGTCTCGCTATCGGAATGCTTTTGTTCGGCGAAACTTTCACATCACTGGAGATGACCGGGATAGGAATCACAATTGTTGGCTTGGTGATCGTTGTTAAAGCGCCTGGGAAAACAGATGGCGGTTCCGCTGTCGGGGAAGAGGCAAAGGTGATCCGTAGCTCATAGTAGAAAAGGGAGTAGTCAATGAGAGTCTGGATCAGCGTTATCCTTTTGTTTGCCGCATCAGGCCGTCTTGTCGCGGGCCCTCCCTCGGCAGTTTCCTTGATTGAAGGCATGGAACAGACTCTGTGGTCCGACAGCAATCACGGCCGTTTCACTATGTGGATCGAGTCTGAGTACTGGACTCGCACACTGGAACTGGAAGCCTGGATGAATCGTCCGGAGCATACGTTGATTCGCATTCACGCGCCCAAAAAAGAGGCCGGCATCGGCTCGCTGCGCATCGGCGATGCCATGTGGAATTACTTGCCCAAAGTTGATCGCACCATCAAGATCCCACCGTCGATGATGCTCCAGCCATGGATGGGCTCCAACTTCAGCAACGACGACCTGGTCAAGGAAAGCTCGTTCGTCGAGGACTACACCCACGAATTGGTCGAAACCGACGATTCCGGTGAGGTGGCTGTGTATCGGGTTGTCTCGACGCCCCGACCTGATGCCCCGGTAGTGTGGAGCCGTCTTGAATTCAATGTTCGGGAGGACTCGATCCCGGTTTCGCTTGCCTACTACGACGAGCGCGATCAGATCGTCAAGCGCATGACCTATGAGCAGATCAAAACCATGGATGGGCGGCGGATACCCACCCGCTGGACGATGGTGGACGCCGATAACCCCGAGTCCCGCACGGTGATCACGATTGACTCTATTGAATTCGACCTGTCGATCGATGAAGAGGTGTTTTCATTGCGCCGGCTGCGCAACCCACAGTGAGGGCCCGGCATGAGCATCGTCAATGTGGAGAAAGTCTCGCGAATTTACCGTCAGGATTCCATCGCCGTCAAGGCCCTGGATGAGGTGTCGGTCGCGATCGAGGCCGGGGAGTTCACAACCTTGGTGGGCCCGTCTGGATCGGGTAAAACCACGCTATTGAATCAGATTGGAGCCCTGGACGAGCCGGATAGCGGGCGCATTCAGGTGGCGGGTGAGGAAATCACCGGGCTTAGCCGAAAGAAGCGGACCCTTCTGCGGCTGTGGAAGGTTGGCTTTGTATTTCAGGAATACAACCTGATTGGCGTGCTGTCGGCTCAGGAGAACGTCGAGTATGTGCTGATGCTGCGCGGAGTGCCGTTTCGGGAGCGCCGTGCCGAGGCCCGGCGTATTCTGGTGGAGGTCGGCCTGCAAGGGCTGGAGCGGCGCCTGCCCCATGAACTGTCTGGCGGCCAGCAACAGCGTGTTGCGGTGGCCCGGGCGATTGTCAGCAAGCCCGCGATTGTCCTGGCCGACGAGCCCACGGCCAATCTCGATTCCACGACCGGCGCGGCGCTACTGGACTTGATGCGTAAGCTCAATGCCGAGCATGGCATTACCTTTGTCTTCTCCACCCATGACCCGATGGTGATGGAACGCGCGCGGCGGGTAATCCATCTCCGCGATGGCCGCGTCGAGCGTGAGGAAATACGGTCGTGATGGCGTGGCTACGTCTGGCTTTTGGCAATCTTCAGGTCAATCGTCGGCGTACGGCCATCACACTGTTGTCGGTGGCCGTCGGTGTCGGTGGGCTAGTGTTTCTCTGGGCATTCATTGATGGCATCAACGCCCAGATGATCAACAACATGACTGGCTATGTGACCGGCGACCTGAAGGTACATCAGCGGGGCTTTCACGATGACCGGGAGATGAACATTGCCCTGGCCGAGCGCTGGAATCTCACAGAGGAGGTATCGGCCGTAGCCGGTGTGGCGGCAACCACCCCCCGGGTGACGGGCCATGCCCTGGCCAGCCGTGAGGACCAGTCACGGGCATTACAGGTGATGGGCGTCGACAGCGCGACGGAGCCACGGGTCACCCGGCTTGACCGGTCGATTGTCCGTGGTCGCTACCTGGAGCGCGGCAATGAAATTCTTGTTGGCGTCGATGCCGCCGGTGCCCTGGATGTCTCCCCGGGCGACGAGCTGGTACTGGTGGTGCAGGCGTCGGACGGCTCTATTGGCGCCGACCGGTTCGAAGTGGTGGGCGTATTCGAGACCGGTATCAAGCGTATTGATGGCTTCGTGGCCCAGATGCCCCTGGCGGCCGCTCAGTCGCTGTATGCCTTTCAGGGGCGGTTTACCGAGATCGCGGCCCGCGTGCAGGATGCTGACCGGCTCGACGAGGTGGTCGGCACTGTCGGGAATCAGCTGCGCGATCGAAAGGTGGAAGTGCTGGGCTGGCCGGCGCTGATGCCATCGCTGGTGCAGATGGTTGCCTTTCACGACGCCGTCGCCTACATCGTGATTTTGGTGGTGTTCGTGGTCGTGGCCGCCGGCATCGTCAACACCATCCTGATGTCGGTGCTGGAGCGCAGCCGGGAGTTTGGGGTGATGATGGCGCTGGGCACACCCAGCAGTCGCATCGTCTGGCTGGTGCTTCTCGAAACAACGGTTCTGGCCGGTCTCGGCTACCTGTTGGGGTTGGTACTTGGGTTGTCGGTGACCGGCTATTTCAGTAGCAATGGGCTGGATTTCAGCGCCTACATCAAGGCCATGGATACCATGCCGGGGCTCAGTGGCATCGTTTATCCCACCATCGAAGCTCAGCGCCTGGTTGTGATTGGCATTGTGGTGGTGTCGGTAGCCCTGCTGGCGGCCGCCCTCCCGGCCTGGAACGCGGGTCGCAACAGCCCGCTGGAGGCGATGGGGGCACGGCGCGCGGTGGTCAATCGCATCCGCCGGATTCACTGGCAGGTGACGTCGGATCACCGGCTGCTGATTTTCGCACAAATGGCACTCCGTTCGGTATTCCGAAACCCGCGACGGTCGATGATTACCGCCTCGGCCACTGCATTCGGGCTGGCGGCCTATCTGTTTCTGTACGCCTTCGCCGATGGTTTCTTCGAGCAGATGATCCAGAACTCGACCCAGCAGCTCAGCGGGCACGTGCAGGTGATGGCAAAGGGTCACGACGTGGATCTGTCGCCAGATTTACGTATTGCCGACAGTCGGGCACTTCAGCGGCAGTTGCAGGAGCGTCCTGAGGTTGAGGCGGCCGCACCCCGGGTATTGCTGCGTGCCATGGTGGCCAACCCCGGGAAGAGTCTGCCGGTAGAACTGGTGGGTATCGCTCCTGAACAGGAGCGGGCGGTTACCAAACTCGCCGGCTACATGGAGCAGGGCACCTACGTTCAATCCGGGGAGACGGGAATCGTGATTGGCCAGAAACTGGCCGAGGAGCTGGGTGCCCGATTGGGGGACAAGCTGGTCATTACGGTCCAGCAGGCTGGGGGAGATCTTGCCTCCAGTGCCCAGGCCATTCGCGGTATCTATCGCACTGGCAGTGACCTGTTCGACACCGAGTATGTCTTCACCGATATCAACGCCGCCCGCCGCCTGGGTGGCCTGCTGGAAGATGAAGTCTCGCGGATCGTGCTTAGGCTGTCAGACCGCGCAGAGAGTACCGGCCTGGCGCGAACCCTGAACCAGTCGCCGCAATTGACCAACGATGGACTGGTGGCCCAGGACTGGGAGACCTTGCTCCCGGTGGTGGTGCAGATGGTGGAAATGAGCCAGGTGGATTTCTATCTCATTCTGGCGGTGGTCTTCGTCGTGGTGGCCATCGGTGTCATGAACACCATGGTGATGTCAGTGATGGAGCGCACCCCGGAACTGGGCGTTATGCTGGCGCTGGGCACCCGGGGTGGTCAGCTGCTGCTGACGATTCTGTTCGAGGCGTTCTTTCTCGCAATACTGGGAATGGTGGCTGGAACGGTGGTTGGCGGACTGCTTGTCGTCTGGCTTGGCAATGCCGGCATCGATCTGTCCTCGATCAGTGGTGCACTGGAAGCCATCCCCGGTATTACCGATCGCATCCATCCGGTGATGATCTTCGATCACGTCTGGCTACCCAGCCTGTTGTTGTTCCTGTGCTCGGTGCTGGTGGCACTGTATCCGGCCTGGCGGGCCTCGCGACTGGATCCGGTGGAGGCGATCCGGCATGGTTAGGCGATCTCCACTGATGCTGGTCGCGATGGCCTGGCTAATGCTGGCGTCAGGCGCGGAGGCGGACTTCAGCCATTCGGGATCGCTCAAGAATCTGAGCGTTGGGTCGCGCTCATTGATTGACGACAATCGCTACTTCTCGAACCTTACTCGCCTGCGTATTGAGCCCCGTTACCGATATCAGGACTGGGTTGTGGATGCGGCCTACGACCTGGAACTGGTGACTGGCAGTTTTCTGGACAGCCCCGAGTTTGCCCTGCTCAGGGATGCTGCCGATCCGCGCTACTGGGATCTGCAGGGGAACGTGCATGAATCGGGGGATGCCCTGGCGCGTCATCAACTGTACCGGGGCACGATTCAGTGGCGCTCCCCGGTCGGTGATTTCCGGTTTGGCCGCCAACAGGTGAATTGGTCCACGGCGCTGATCTGGAACCCCATGGACATTCTTAATCCTGTCAGCCCACTCCAACTCGAGCCAGATGAGCGCATTGGTGTGGATGCGCTGTTATGGGACAGATCCTGGGGTGCAACGGGCCAGATCAGCGTCGTTCATGCGCCGCAACACAGGGACCAGAATGCCAGTACGGCCGCACGGGCCAAGCGTTTTTTTGCTGGAGTCGATGCCGGCGTGATGATGGGCGAATTCGCCGACGTCACTAAAGCGGGTGTCAGCGGCAGTGGCTCCGCGGCCGGCACCGGCTGGCGTGCAGAACTTGTCTGGAGTGAGACAGATAGCGGAGATAGATACTGGCAGGGGGTGGCCGACCTGAACTGGGCATTTCGCAACGGGCTCAACCTGGCCGTTGAATATTTCTATAATGGCCAGCCGTTATCGCCTGGAACGACAGCTCTGGCCAACCTTGTGGCTGCACAACCCCTGTATGCCGGGCGCCATTATGCCGGACTTCTGGTATGGCAGGATATCAATCCGTTCTGGCAGTACCGGGTGGTGACCATCCTGAATGCCGATGATGCCAGCTGGGTACTTTATCCGAGATCCACATGGATACTGCCACTGAGCCAGGAGATCTATTTTACAGCCGGAGCCCAGTGGTTCGGAGGAGGCGATGACAGTGAATACGGGAAACTGGATCCGCTGGCCCTGGTGGAGGTGGAGTGGTTTTTCTAAGGAGACTTGTTCAGAGCCTTCCCCAGTTGTAATGGAGCTTTCAGGTTCGTTTCAGGTTTCTCTGGTATAGATCGGATCTGCCTAAGGTTATTGGGCTGCAACAAATAAAATCTCGTTTCAGAGATGGTGGAGGATCAATGAAAATAATACGAAAGCGAATCGGTCAGGGAGTTTTGGGGGTGCTGATAGCTGCGAACGGAGTGCCTGCAGCATTAGCGGTGGAAGTTCCTACGGCTTCAGGAATCAAGTTGGATATTCTTACCCAAGGCAAATTTCAACCAACCTATTTCTCTAATTTCGATTTGGACAGCAGCGTCGATGATGGTGCCACAGGAACGTCTGCGGGTGCTGTTCAGGTTGGAGATGAGCACGTCAGGGCTGAGGTCAGGCTTGGTGTAGTGGCGACTGGCGATAACTGGACGGGTAAACTGCTTCTCGAGAATGACTTTGCCCTCGACGCCAATTCGGTCGATCGCGCATACCGAGGCGAGAGATTTGGCCTGGAGCAGGCCTTCTTCACTTACACCTTCGATCCGGCCTTTACACTTCAGGGTGGCTGGACTTTCAAGAATCTGGACATGGCCTCCGGCGGTTTGCTTTACGGTGATGACCATCCGCTGTTCGGCGCCACGGGAAAAACCTCGTGGGGCAGTTACGATGTTTACTGGATGCCAATTACAGATGGATTGATTTCGGACATCCAGGCCCCTGGGGCCAATCCCGCCAACGGTGAGTTGGACTGGGATGTGTTTGCTTCGAAGTTTGATATCGATCTGGGGAAAGGTAGTCGTATTTCTCCCATCCTGACTTATAGCGACAACCAGCAGCAAGGTGCGAAGGCAACCTATTACGGTGTCGAATACATCGGAAATATTGGCGCTATGAAGGTTCGGGCTGAGGCGCTAGGTGTGACCGGGAGTTTCGACAATGGTGACGACATCAGTGCCTTTGCCGGTTACGCGGGCCTTGAGTACCCGGTTAGTGAATCCTTCAACCCCTTCATAGCACTACGAATAGCCAGTGGAGATGACGATCCTACCGATAATGATGTAGAGGGCTGGCTGGGCATCACCGACATCGGTAGATTCTCGCCCCTGATCGGTATTGATGGCCAGTTCTTGGGATGGCAGCCGAACTCTAACCAAGCGATAGCATCGGGCCTCTACGGCCTCGCCCTTGACCAGGCTGGTCCTGGTGGCGCTGGGTATGGTGGTATTTCCAATGCCGGTACTGGTAACAATCCGGGCCAAATCATGCTCTCCGTTGGCAGTTCGGGTAATTTAGCGTCGATCTCGCCTAAGCTGTCATATCAGGCGCAGATTTTCCCGATGTGGTTCCAGCAAACGGGGGGGCTTGAAACGCTCAGTACTGCAAGTGGATCCGTGGACAGCTATGCCGGAACCGAGCTTGATGTCGCGATCAAATACCAGGCCAACCAGTACTTTGCTCCAAGGCTGGTACTCTCCAGTTTCCTGCCAGGTAAAGGCGTTGAGGACGCAACTGGTGCAGACGATGCAGCTTATGTCGCAATGCTTGAATTGAACTGGAATTACTGATCCCAGGATACTTATTGCGATTGGAGGAACTAGAATTGAGGCGCCGGGGACGGGGCCTCAATTTTTTTGAGGGGCATGTTATGAAGCCATTTTTCCTGATCTTCCTTGTTTTTTTTGCAGTGTCAGGTGCTCAAGCTCAAGTCTACGACCTACCCTTGGACTCGCTGTCAGAATGGACGGGAAAGAAGAGCATCAGGGTGGTATCAAATATTGATGGTTTGAGTGCAGACAAAGAATTCCTTGCCCTGTTGGGGCGTCTGAATATCAAGGGCTTCGATGTTAAGTTTGGTGGTTCAGGATCTTCCGAGGAAGGGCTGATTCTCGAGGTACTTCAAATCAGCGATAGAATTGCAGTGTCTATTAAGTCCACCGATTCTCAAAAGTACTTGCTTTCTGTACTGATTGACGAGAACGATCAAAGTGAAGTTGCATTGCGAGAGGAGGTTAGTTCTCGCAGCGTTCTTCCTCTGCCAGAGGATTTCAATCCGAAAATGGTTGAGGCGCTCTCATGGTCGGACCGCGAGGAGGATCAACTGGTTTTTCTGTCGGATTCCTCATTGGTGCTGGGCGTCTTCGATGGCAACAGGATAAAAAGAGTTGATGCACTCGCGTCCAGCCTCAAAAATTCGAAAGCAATCTTCTTATCGGTTGGTCAGTCAGACTCAGATTCGAATCCGGAGATTGCTGTGGTGTGGGGGCAAGACCGAGATATCTCAGGCAAAGGGCAATACACGAAGCTTTACTCTCAACTTTTTGAAGTCTCTGAGCAGGAGTTGCGGGAAGAAACCAAAAAAACCGAGAATATTGCGTTACGCTTTATCAACAATCAGCTTTACACCCAAAGATATGAGTTGTTGCAAGGCGACATTGGGAAACCAGCATTTGCTTTTGCGGAGGGCGGCGATGTTCGTGGTGACTCAATTGTTTTGTCTAATGCTGAGAAAATGATTTTCTCTGTTTTCCCTGTTGATAATACAACCTCTATAGTAGTGGGTGAAGAAAATCTTGAACTGCGGAGCCCCAGCCGTAAGCCTTGGCCACAGCTAGACTTGGGCAAAGTTTCCTCGCCAAGATTAATTAAACGCTTGGAGGAGCGGGAAATCACTACATCACCTGATTACGCTTTTTCCGTTAATGAGGAGTATCTGTCTATTCCCAGGAAAGTAATTGTAAATAATGGAACTGTCTTGACCTATATCAGGCAAAGAAGGTCAGGTTTTTCTGGGTTAGCTCCCGCTTCAGGGGCGGATAAATTAATCAGAGCTCGCTGGGATAATGGTGGTTTAGATTCAGGTTTTACAGTGTTTCCCATATATGAATTGAGCTCTTTTATCGTTGATTTTTCATATGTAAAAAATAAAGGGAAATCTCGGCTATTAATATTGGCTAACCAAGAAAATTCTAGTCAAGGTGCAAATGAAATATATATATACTGATTATTTTATGTTCATGTTTAAGTGATCAATTTTGCGCCAAGATCCCGGTAAATGAATTATATGGCCAGTCATGATTTTTGTGGCTGGTCGCGCCAGCGGTGTTTTGGATTGCATTTTCCAGACGCCAGACTTTGTTTGATTTTTCTCTAGAGCGCGATGATGGGCTCGTCCTTTTCTGCCAGACATCTGTCCGCGTGCCTTCATTCCAGCTTATGACGCTCCCAGGCGTGTCATTTCTTCATGGCGTCGCTGCAGTTTTGTATCATGCAGAATGTTTTTATTCACGTGATCTTTTTCCATTTCATTATGGATTCTTTCATGTCTTGGTTTCAGCATACTACCGTCAAGTGCTGGCATTGAGAGAGTGGTCGATGGCTTCGTTAAATCATCAGTTCCTGAAACCTGGCTGAAAAAAAGAAAGCCTATTCAATATGTGGGAAGTTCTGTTCGTGATAAGATAATTGAGTCAGGTCAAAATAATATCCATGCGCCCTTAATTTCAGCTTCGTTTCAGTTTTTAAATCTAATATAGGCGCTCTTACATGCCTTCTACGGAGATCCTACGTTGTTCATCCGCCCCCTTTTCACTAAGCAAGCCATTTTGGGTGTGTTGCTGTTTAGCAGCATTTCCGGGTGGGCTCAGCCAAGGCTGGAGCTCCAGAGTGTCATCGAAACAGCAACTGAAAACGATCCCTGGCTGGGCCAGAGCTCTTACAAACAAGATGCGCTGATGGAAGAGTCTGTTGCTGAGGGCGCGCTTCCCGATCCCCGGGTAATGATCGGCGCGGCAAATCTGCCTCTGGATACTTTTGATACCGGGCAAGAGCCCATGACCCAGGGCACGATTGGCATTACACAGCGAATTCCTCGTGGAGACAGCCGCCGCTTGGCTAGCGCAAAGAAAGAAGAACTGGCCGGTGTACAGCCTTACCTCCGACAGAATCGTCGTGCGCAGGTCACCGAAACGGCGACCCACCTATGGCTCGATCTTTGGAAAGCCCAGGAAAGCATCCGCCTCATTGAACAGAACCGGGGGCTGTTCGAGCAATTGGCGGATGTTGCGGAAGCTGGATATACCTCCGCGACAATGGGCTCCAGACAACAAGATGTTATTCGTGCTTCGCTGGAATTGACTCGGCTTGAAGATCGGCTGACCGCTTTGCATACTCAGTTGGCTTCCAGCAGAGAAGCTCTAGGGGAATGGATCGGTTCCAGGCGGGCCCAGCTCTCGGTCGCCGAAAACATTCCTCCTCTGTTATTGGCAGATGTTTCCAGCAGCTGGCCGGAGACCAGTGTGGAGTCTGTCATCCGTCACCCGTCGGTTCGCGCCACAGATCAACTGATTGATGTACAGGACATTGACGTAGACCTTGCCAGGGAAGCCTACAAACCAGAGTGGTCGGTCTTCGCACAATATGGTTACCGTGACCGAGCTCCGAACGGCCAGGACAGGGCAGACCTGTTTTCTATTGGTATCGGTTTTGACCTGCCCATATTCACAGGAAACCGGCAAGACCGACGGCTCAACGCGTCTGCAGCCAGACTGGAAGCCGAAAAAACGGATCGGGTTCTGAGAATCCGATCGCTCCAGGCGAAGGCGCGCTCGGCGTTGGCCCGCATTGAGCGATTGGATGATCGGATTGACTTGTATCAGCAAACTCTTCTTCCGCAGATGGAAGAGCAGGCCGATGCCTCGCTGACCGCCTATAACAATGACGACGGTGATTTTGCTGAGGCGGTACGCGCAAGGATCTCCGAACTCAATGCCGAGGTCGAATTGATCCAGATGATGGCCGAGCGGGCCAAAACTCTGGCAAGTTTCCGTTATTTGACCACGGAAGCCTCAAACATTCCCTCCTTTTCAATGACCGATTTGCAGGATTGATCATCATGGCTAATTTCATTCGTCCATTGGGCTTTATAGTGCTCGGCGGGATCGCTGGCGTCGGTGCCGCCTATTGGCTGGCACCGGGAATGGTTTCAGATCCAACCGTAGATGGGGTCGGTAACGAGGAAAAGGAGCCGCTCTACTGGGTGGCGCCCATGGACCCTAATTTTAAAAGCGACAAACCCGGGAAATCACCTATGGGGATGGACCTGATTCCAGTGTTTGAGGATGCCGGGTCAGCTGACGACCCGGCCGGTACCGTTCGTATTTCGCCTGCCGTGGTCAACAACCTGGGAGTTCGCACCGAGCCCGTCATCCAGGGACGCTTGCCGAACACCATCACTACTGTGGGCTACGTCCAATATAACGAAGATGAGATGGCCCACGTGCATCCCAGAGTAGAGGGCTGGATCGAAGCGCTCTACGTGAAAGCTGAGGGGGAACCAGTCGAAAAAGGCAAGCCTCTGTATACCCTCTATTCACCCACATTGGTCAATGCTCAGGAGGAGTTGCTCCTGGCACTGAACCGGGGGAATCAGCGACTGATCAATGCCGCTGAGGAACGGTTGGCTGCTCTGAATGTGCCGGCTAGCCTGATACGGCAGCTGCGCCAGACAAGAAACATACAGAGAACGATGACCGTATACGCCCCAAGCTCGGGCGTTATCGACAATCTGAACGTTCGCGAGGGCATGTTCATAAAGCCCGGAGACCGGGTTTTGTCGATTGCTGCACTGGATGAAGTCTGGGTGATTGGCGAGGTATTTGAAAGCCAGCTCTCGGCCGTGGAGGGCGATAGCCGGGTGATGATGACCCTGGATTACATGCCCGGGCGCCAGTGGCGCGGAAAAGTGGACTATGTGTATCCCGAGGTTAATCCGGAAACCCGGACGGCCCGGGTCCGGATGCGGTTTGACAATTCCGACGGAGCTTTGCTGCCCGGCATGTTTGCTCGCCTGGAGGTCCAGGGGGATCGTGGGCAAAGACGCCTGTTGGTGCCGCGTGAATCGATCATCCGCACTGGACAAAGCGACCGTCTGGTGGTGGCGCTGGAACAGGGTGCCTTCAAGTCCGTTAACGTCACTGTGGGGCGGATTGGCGATAAGTACGCGGAAATACTGGGGGGGATTGAGCCTGGGGAAACTGTGGTGACGTCTGCGCAGTTCCTGATCGACTCCGAGTCCAGCAAGACTTCGGATTTCCAGCGAATGTCGGCATCAGGCAGCAACGCCATGGATTCACAGATGGATCATTCGGGGCACGTCATGGATCCGGAGAAAGCGGAGCCCAAAAGCGAACCTGAGACGATGGACCATAGTTCCATGAATCATGGCGGAGGCGAATCATGATCGCTGCCATCATTCACTGGTCTGTTCGTAATCGATTTCTGGTATTGCTGGCCACCTTGCTTATTACAGGGCTTGGCCTCTACTCGCTGAGCAAGACGCCGGTAGATGCGCTGCCGGATCTTTCGGATGTGCAGGTCATTATCAAAACCAGCTTTCCGGGCCAGGCACCACAAGTGGTGGAAGACCAGGTGACCTATCCACTGACCACCGCCATGCTGTCGGTGCCGGGTGCCAAGACGGTCCGGGGTTACTCCTTCTTTGGGGACTCCTACGTTTATGTGATCTTCGATGAAGACACCGACATGTACTGGGCTCGCTCCCGGGTGCTGGAGTACCTGTCCCAGGTGGCCCCGAGCCTTCCAGACTCGGCCCGCCCGCAACTGGGGCCGGACGCAACCGGGGTTGGCTGGGTTTACCTCTACGCTCTGGTGGATCGCACCGGGAACAACGATCTGAGCCAGCTGCGCAGCCTGCAGGACTGGTTTCTGAAATACGAACTCCAAACAGTGCCAGGCGTGTCCGAAGTGGCCGCGCTTGGTGGCATGGTGAAGCAGTATCAGGTCAAGGTCAGCCCGGAAAAGCTCAGGGCGTTGGGAATTCCCCTGGCTCATGTCCAGAACGCCATCAAGAGGGGCAATCAGGAAGTGGGCGCCTCGGTCATCGAGATGGCCGAGGCGGAATACATGGTGCGCACGTCCGGCTACATCCAGTCCCGTGAGGACCTGCTGTCGATTCCGTTGGGGCTTGATGACAACGGCACCCCCGTGCTCCTGAAAGACGTGGCCACTGTTGAGATTGGGCCGCAGATGCGGCGCGGGGTGGCTGAGCTGAATGGCGAAGGCGAGACCGTCGGTGGCATAGTAGTGATGCGCTTCGGTGAAAACGCCCAGGCAACCATCAATGGCGTGAAGGCGAAACTGGAGGAACTGAAATCCAGTTTGCCGGAAGGTGTCGAGGTGGTAACGGTTTATGATCGCTCCGGTCTGATTGAGCGGGCGGTGAATAATCTCGGGTTCAAGCTGCTTGAAGAGTTTCTGGTGGTGGGCCTGGTGTGCATCATCTTTTTGTTCCACGTTCGCTCGTCGTTGGTGGCGATTCTCAGCCTGCCGGTTGGCATTCTGGCGGCCTTTATTGTCATGTACTGGCAGGGAATCAACGCCAATATTATGTCCCTCGGGGGGATTGCGATTGCGATCGGGGCGATGATCGATGGCGCCATCGTCATGATCGAGAACATGCACAAACATATGGAGCGGACCCCGTTAACCCCTGAGAACCGATGGGAGGTCGTGGCCAGATCGGCCTCCGAGGTCGGGCCAGCCCTGTTTTTTTCGCTCCTGATCATCACCGTCAGTTTTGTGCCGGTATTTGCGCTGGAAGCGCAGGAAGGCCGGATGTTTGCACCGCTGGCTTTCACGAAGACCTACGCCATGGCAGCCAGTGCGGCCCTGGCGGTGACGCTGGTTCCCGTGCTCATGGGCTATTTCATTCGCGGCAAAGTGCTGCCGGAACACAAGAATCCCGTGAATCGTCTGCTGGTCGGTGCCTATATGCCGGCGCTGAAGCTCGTCCTTCGATTCCCGAAAAGTACGGTTATGGCCGCACTGCTTGCACTGGTTGTGGGCCTGTGGCCGGCCACCAAAATCGGGAGTGAATTCATTCCTCCGCTGGATGAGGGCGACCTGATGTACATGCCAACCACCTACCCGGGTATTTCAATTGGCAAGGCCCGGCAGCTGCTGCAGCAAACCGACAAACTGATTGCCACGGTACCGGAAGTAAAAACGGTATTCGGCAAAGTCGGGCGGGCGGATACCGCGACCGATCCAGCACCGTTGACGATGATCGAGACATTTATCCAGTTAAAGCCCAGGGATGAATGGCGGGAAGGGATGACGACGGAAAAGCTCAAGCAGGAGCTCAATACCCTGATCCGTTTCCCGGGGGTAACTAATGCCTGGGTCATGCCCATCATAACCCGCATCGATATGCTGGCGACGGGTATTAAAACGCCAGTCGGTATCAAAGTGGCAGGTCCGGATCTTGCCATTATCCAGGACATTGGCAAACGGCTTGAGGAAATCATCGTTGATATTCCCGGCACCGCCTCTGTTTATTCAGAGCGGGTTGCCGGTGGTCGATACATCAAGGCGGATATCGATCGCGAGCGAGCAGCCCGCTACGGACTGAACATAGCGGATGTTCAGCAGATTGTTGCTTCGGCGATCGGCGGTATTAATGTATCACGGACGATCGAAGGGCTTGAGCGCTACCCGGTCAATCTGCGCTATCCCCAGGACTACCGGGATTCCCCAGAGAAGCTCGAGCAGTTGCCAATCGTTACGTCAACGGGGCAACGGATTGCGCTGGCCGACGTCGCCGATATTCGGGTTGAAGACGGTCCTCCCGCCATCAAAAGTGAAAACGCCCGCCTCAATGGCTGGACCTTCGTGGATATTGAAGGGGTCGATGTCGGCACTTATGTGGAGCAGGCCATGGCCACCGTGAACAAGGAACTTGACCTGCCTGCGGGCTATTCGGTTACCTGGTCTGGCCAGTATGAGTACATGCTGCGTGCCAAGGAAAAGCTCACCTACGTGGTGCCGCTGACGCTGGCGATTATCGTCATTCTGCTGTTCCTGAACTTCCGCCGTTTTGCGGAAGTGGGCATCATCATGGGTACGCTGCCGTTTGCCATGATTGGCGCAATCTGGCTGATGTATCTGCTGGGCTATAACTTTTCGGTTGCGGTCGGTGTAGGCTTCATTGCGCTGGCCGGCGTTGCCGTGGAGATTGGTGTGATCATGCTGGTGTATCTGAACCAGTCTTACGAGGAAATGTTGCAAACCTGTAAGGAGAAGGGGGCGACTCCAAGACGCGAGACGTTGCGCCATGCCGTGCTTCATGGTGCCGGATTGCGCGTGCGGCCTATAATGATGACTGCTGCTGCTATTATCGGAGGTTTGGTGCCTATCATGGTTGGCACTGGTACCGGCTCCGAAGTCATGGGGCGCATAGCTGCACCAATGGTCGGTGGGATGATATCTGCTGTGATTTTGGCGCTGTTGGTGATACCGGTAGGTTACTATCTCTGGAAATGCAGGAGTTTTTCCGAAGCGTAAAGAAAGTTAGACCTCGCCATATTGCTTTCGAGATTCTGGCGAGGTCTGATGATGCATTGGTGTCTGGGTAATGTTGTTATAAAGCAAGAGCCTGGGTATTGTCCCAGGCAGATATTCTGGCATCATATTGCTTGGGGAGGTTTCCGGCCCTCTAAAAGGCCGAGAACAACAGCGATGAGGTAGGCAAACTTGATGGCGCTCAATCATGTCTTGCATGAAGTCCTCGTGCCTTTGTGATTCGCCATTCGTTTGGATTCTGCATGATAAGGTATGTTACGTAGCGCGTCTGTTAACCATGCCCATAGGTATGAGCTCCCTCGTGCTTGTAGTCAGGGTGTTCAAATTCCAGTGTTGAATGAGTTATGTTGAATTCTTTCACCAGAGCCTGTTTTATCCTGTCCTTGATTTTCTCAAGTTCATTCCATGTACTTATTTCGACAACCACACGGGCGTCGAGCGAGGCATCATGCTCACCCACCTGCCAAAAATGTACGGGGTGAAGTCGATAACTCCTTCTAAGTCTGATACTGCCCCAATGACGGAATCTGTGCCGATATCCTCGGGACTCCCCAGCATGAGTGTTCTGATGGTCCCGCCAATTTCTGTCAGGTCCAGGTAGAGAATATAGCTGGCCATGCCAATGGTGATTGCGGAATCAACCCAGCGCATGTCGTAGAGCAAGATAAGAGCTCCGCCTATAACACTGCTATTGACGCAAACGCATCAGACAAGTTGTGTAAAACAACGCATGAATATTAACGCTGCCCTTCTGCATTGAGTAGGTCAGCAGCGCGCTCAACGCGTCCATTATCAGTGCAACAATGTAAGTCAGACTACCCAACACCCCTTGAGTTCCAGCGGATCTGGGAACCGCATGACACCCTCGTATATCAGGTAGGGCCCTATCATGATCAAGGTGGTGTATTTAACAGCGCAACACCTACCTTTATTCGCCCGTAGCCGAAGGTCAGCTTTTATTCAGCCGGGCGACGCGCAATCTTACGGGCCGCGAACGCGATAATCAGCGATGCCATGTCCCAGAAGTTATGTATAGCATCGGCAATCAGCGCCAAGCTGCCGGCAAAGTCCTTTCCGCGATCTGGACGAGAGTCAGGATGCCGTTTGCCCAGATGGCTACTGCAACCCGTTTATGCTTGGTTTCAGGGGGAATGTGAAATAGCTGTATACTGAAAAAGTGTGCTTTCCCTCATATAGGTTTCGAAGTAATGCGGGAAGAAGCGTTAATTGGTTGCTTCCAATGTTCGCATTGCGACCAAAGGTTTCGACAACAAGGCGTTTTGGATTCATAGATAACGCGGAGTGGCTGTGCCTTGGAGATGGTGAGATGGAAACCGTGCAATGGTCTTTTTACTGAGTGATATAGCAGCGGCCTAAAGTGACTGGGCTCCAGCAAGGCACAATTTGGGCACAGGCAAATAAAAAAGGCCTGCGTTTTCACGCAAGCCTTTGAAAATAATGGCGCGCCCGATAGGATTCGAACCTATGACCTTTGCCTCCGGAGGGCAACGCTCTATCCAGCTGAGCTACGGGCGCTTCGAGCTCGACGATGACTCGCCGATTTCGAGTGCGCAATCTTACGTGCGTAGCGGGTGTCTGTCCAGCCCCCGGCGGCAAGTCCTGACCTCAGTTCTGGGGTAGTCGCTGCTCGGGGGTAATCGATACCAGATTGTTGTCATTGCTGAAGGTGACCTCGCCATCCTGGATGGTCACCTGGAAGCTCATGGACCGGTCCGCGAGCGCTGCCAGGGCCTCAGTGCTGTCGCCGGGTAGGTGAACAATGGTGAGGTTGTCGAAACGTTCCAGCTTGCCGTGATGTTTGTCCCACCAGACTGGGAATGCGCGATCGCCATAGGTGTAGAGGATCACTTTCCCGGCGCGGTTGCAGGCCTTCCTTATTCGGTCTTCTTCTGGCAGGCCAAGCTCGATCCATAATTCAATTTCGCCGGTCAGGTCTTTCTGCCACAGCTCTGGCTCATCATCGGTGCTCAGGCCTTTGGTAAATTCGAGGGTGTCGCCGGCGTTCAGGGCAAAGGCAAGCAGCCGGATCATCACGCGCAGGTCCGTTTCCGACGGATGCTGGGCGATGGTCAATTGATGATCCGCGTAGTAGTGACGGTCCATGTCGGCGATGTTGAGCGTCGCCTTGAGGATGGTTGCTTTGAGCGCCATGGGCTTCCTGCATTGGTATCGGGATAGGGGTTTGGGCTAGTGTAATGCAATTCTTTCCCGGGTGAGTGTAAGCGCATGCCGATGTTGCGTGGTTTTCTGGTTCTGGTGCTGTTTTTTATTCTTGGCGAGTCTGTGCGCCTGCTGCTGGCGTTGCCGGTGAGTGGCGGCGTGCTGGGGATGGTGGTCATTACCTTCACGCTGATGCTTAAAGGCAACGTGAGTGATGATCTTGCTCGGGCCAGCCAGGGGCTTATATCGGTGCTGGTGCTCTTGATCATGCCGGGGGTGGTGGGTGTGTTTTTCACGGCGAACCAGTTCTCCGGGCAGTGGCTGGCGGTTGCGGCGGCATTGCTGGTGGGCACCTTTCTCAGTGTGCTGACTACCTTGTTGTTGATGAAGGCGGTGACGAAAAGAGGCGTTAGCGATGGTGAGTGAGCTCCTTGCGCGCTTCCAGGCCCTGCCGGAGTCGCTTGCCGCCACCCCGATTCTTGCGATCGGTTTGACCCTCGGTGCCTTTTTTGCCGGCAACTGGCTGTTCTCCCGCATTGGCCGGCCTATCTGGCTGCCGCCGGTTGTTTTGTCTGCGTGTCTTTTATCTGGCTTCATCGCGTTGGCGGTGGATTACCAGGATTACCAACAGGGCGCGCGGTGGCTGACGGTGTTGCTGGGGCCTGCCACCGTCGCACTCGGGATTCCCTTGTACCAGCAGATGCACCATATCCGTGCCATGTGGCGCCCGATTGTGGTCACGCTGCCGATTGCCGCCACCATGGCGGCGGTTTACGCCGTGGTGATTGGCTGGGCTCTGGGGGCCACACCGGAGGTCCTGGCATCGCTGGCGCCCAAGTCGGTTACTGCGCCTATCGCCATCGGTATTACCGAGCAGTTGGGCGGTTCGGTGCCCCTGATGATGGGCGGGCTCCTGATCACGGGCGTGGTGGCAACCCTCTTCGTTGACCTGCTCGCGCGGCTTTTGCCTGTTGAGGACGAACGGATTCTGGGCTTTGCCCTGGGGCTGAATGGCCATGCCATCGGAACCGCGAGGGCGTTTGAAATCAGCCATAGCGCCGGCGCGTTTGCGTCTCTGGGAATGGGACTTACCGGTGTGTTTACTGCCCTGATCCTGCCTCTGGTTTTCCGGCTGTAAGTCTGCGCCAAATCAGGTCATTCACCTGGCGTATAGCCCCATGTCGCAATTTCGATTGCCCTAAGTGTTTTCCGAGACTAGCTTGTTGGCCAGGCATTCGGCGCCGTTCTGCGCCGATGTTCCGTGAAAATTCCTAAAACAGCGACGGAAAACGCGATGAAAAAACTGATTGCAGCATTTGTCGGTTCCATGGCCCTGGCGGCGGCGCCGGTAGCCCTGTCTGCCGAGGCGACCAAGGAACTGAAGATGGCGTACGACGCCGACCCCGTGACCCTCGACATTCATGAGCAGCTGTCTGGTGGCATTCTCCAGCTGTCTCATATGACCTTTGATCCGCTGTTGCGCTGGACCAAGGATCTTGGTTTCGAGCCGCGCCTGGCAGAGAGCTGGACCCGGGTTGATGAAAACACCATGCGCTTCAAACTCCGTTAGGGCGTGAAGTTCCATTCCGGCAACGAGCTGACGACCGCGGATGTGAAGTTCACTTTCGACCGCCTGAAGCAGAGCCAGGATTTCAAGGCCATCTTCAAGCCCTTCAGCGGCATCAACATCATCGATGATTACACCTTCGAGCTGGTCACCAGTGAGCCCTATCCGCTGCTGCTGAACACCGCCACCTATATCTTCCCGTTCGACAGCGAGTTCTACAGCGGCCAGACCGAAGACGGCAAAGACAAGAGCGCCATCCTCAAACATGGCAACTCGTTCGCATCCGAGAATCTGTCGGGCACCGGCCCTTACACCGTGACCGAACGCAAGCAGGGTGTCCGCGTCGAGTTCGAGCGCTTCGACGACTACTGGGATACCGAGTCCCCGGGTAACGTCGGCAAGATCGTGCTGACTCCGATCAAAGAGAACAACACCCGGGTTTCTGCGCTGCTGTCCGGTGGTGTCGACTTTATCGCCCCGGTTCCGCCCAATGATCTGGAGCGGATCCGCAACGACAAGAACGCCAACCTGGTCACCATGAGTGGCACCCGCATCATCCTGTTCCACATGAACCAGGAGCGAGTGGAAGCCTTCAAGAACCCGAAGGTTCGCCAGGCGATTGCCTATGCCATCAACCAGGAAGGCATTGCCGCCAAGATCATGAAAGGCTTCGCCACCCCTGCTGCCCAGATGTCGCCTGAAGGCTACCAGGGCTATAACGAGTCCCTGACACCGCGCTTCGATGTGGCCAAGGCCCAGGAGCTGATGAAGGAAGCCGGTTACGAGGACGGTTTCACAATCACCATGATGGCGCCGAACAACCGCTACGTGAACGACGACAAGATCGCTCAGGCAGTGGCTGCCATGCTGGCGCGCATCAACATCAAGGTGGATCTGAAAACCCTGCCAAAGGCCCAGTACTGGCCGGAGTATGACAACCGCGCCGCTGACATGATGATGATCGGCTGGCACGCGGATACCGAGGACTCCGCCAACTTCTACGAGTTCCTGACCTTCTGCCCGGATGCCGACACTGGCGCTGGCCAGTACAACGCCGGTAACTACTGCAACCCGGAAATCGACGCCCTGGTACAGAAGGCCAACGTCGAGACCGACCTGGACAAGCGTGCCGCCATGCTGCAGGAAGTGGAACAGCGTCTGTACGATGATGCCGCCTTTGTTCCGCTGCACTGGCAGGACCTGGCCTGGGCCTCCAAGAAGAACGTGAATATTGAGCCGGTGCTCAATGTCATGAACTTCCCGTACCTGGGTGATCTGGTTGTTGAGTAACTGCCTTTGATGGCCGGCCGGCGCTGGAGTGATCCGGCGCCGGCCTTTTGTTTGCAAGCCTTATCCGGAAGCTTTCCATGTTAGCGTTTTTGGTTCAGCGGATTTCCCAGGCGTTTCTGGTCATGTTTGTGATCAGCGTGATTGCCTTTGCCATTCAGGATGGCCTCGGGGACCCGCTTCAGGAAATGGTGGGGATGTCCGTCTCCGAAGAGGAGAGGGAAGCCATTCGAGAGGAGCTTGGCCTGAACGACCCGATGGTGGTGCAGTACCTGCGGTTTGCAGGCAATGCGCTCCAGGGCGACCTGGGCAACTCCTATTTCTACAGCAAGCCGACCCTGGAAGTGATCGCCGAGCACCTGCCGGCGACGCTGGAGCTGGTCATCGGTGCCAGTCTGATTATTGTGTTTCTTTCCGTGCCGATTGGTGTCTATGCCGCTATCCGGCCCCAGGCATGGTTATCCAAATTCTTTATGGGCGTCAGTACCGTGGGTATTTCCATCCCGGTGTTCCTGACGGCCATTGTGCTGATTCAGCTGTTCTCCATTGGTGTGACGGTGAACTGGTTTCCGTCCGATACCGGGTGGGGGCAGTGGCTGAACGACTTCTTTTCCACTGAGGGCGGCCTGCCCTCTTACGGGCGTGGTGATGAGCTGACTCACCTGTTCGCCACCTGGGAATCGGGCTTCTTCACCGGTACCGGTCTGATGCACCTGATCCTACCGTCGGTGTCGCTGGCCTCGATCATGCTGCCGCTGTTTATCCGGCTGATCCGGGCCGAGATGATGGAAGTGCTGCAGAGCGACTATGTGCGTTACGCCCGGGCCAAGGGCCTGAGCGCCGGCCGCATCAACTTCCTGCACGCACTCAAGAACACCATGCTTCCGGTGATCACCGTGGGTGGCGTGCAGATCGGCATTATGGTGGCGTACACCATCCTTACGGAAACCGTGTTCCAGTGGCCGGGCGTGGGCCTGATGTTCCTGGAGGCCATTACCCGCAGTGACATTCCGCTGATCGTGGCTTACCTGATGGTGGTGGGCCTGATTTTCGTGGTTACCAATACCCTGGTGGATCTGATCTACGGTCTGGTGAATCCCACCGTCAAACTGACAGGAAAGAAAGCATGACAACGGCAACGGTTTCCCGCTGGTACCGCTTCCGCGAGTCCTTCTTCTGGTACAGCTTCAAGCGCGACAAGGTGGCGATTGTCAGCTTTGCCGTGCTGCTGCTGATGGTGCTGGCGGCGGTGTTCGCGCCCCTGCTGGCGCCCGCCGATCCCTACGATCTGGCGCAGATCAACATTATGAATTCTGAGCTGCCCCCGGTGGGCATGAGCGGAGCCGATCCGGCATTTCCTCTGGGCACCGACGCCCAGGGCCGGGATCTGCTGTCCACGATTCTTTACGGTACCCGGGTGTCCCTGATGATCGGTTTCGGGGCGGTGGTCCTGCAGGCGTTTCTGGGCATTCTGTTCGGTCTCCTCGCCGGCTACCTGGGTGGCAAGGTCGATGCGGTGCTGATGCGCATTGCCGATGTGCAGCTGTCCTTCTCCACTCTGATGGTTGCCATCATCGTGGGCGCAGTGTTCAAGGCCAGCTTCGGTAACCTGATGTTCGGTGAGATCGCCATTTACATGCTGATCTTCATCATCGGTGTTGCCGAGTGGCCCCAGATTGCCCGGACCGTTCGTGCTTCGGTGCTGGCGGAAAAGAAGAAGGAGTACGTGGATGCGGCCAAGGTGATGGGTTTCGGGACCCGTCGGATCATGTTCCGGCACATCCTGCCCAATACGCTGTCGCCCATCTTCGTTATCGCCACGGTCCAGATCGCCAACGCCATTATCTCCGAGGCGGCGCTGTCGTTCCTGGGGCTTGGCATGCCGGAGACCCAGCCGTCGCTGGGCTCGCTGATCAAATCCGGCTTTGACTACATCCAGGGCGGTTCCTGGTGGATCACCCTGATCCCGGGCCTGGTGCTGGTGGTGCTCGTGCTGGTCATCAACCTGTTGGGTGACTGGTTGCGGGATGTGATGAACCCACGGCTGTACAAGGGGTAACACCATGGCACTGTTGGAAGTAAAAGATCTTGATGTACGTTTTGCCGTGCGTGGTGGCGACCTGACAGCGCTGCGCGGCATCAGCTTCAGCCTGGACAAGGGCGAGCGCCTGGGCCTGGTGGGGGAGTCCGGTGCCGGCAAGTCGGTGGCTGCCTTTTCCATCCTGAACCTGATTGCCAAGCCGGGCTACATCGCCGGCGGACAGATCCTGTTCGAGGGCAGGGACCTCGCCGCCATGAGCGAGCGGGAGCTGCGCCGAATCCGTGGTAACCGTATCGCCATGATCTTCCAGGATCCGATGATGACCCTGAACCCGGTCCTCACCATCGGAACCCAGATGGTGGAGGCTCTCCTTGCCCATCGGAAAATCAGTAAAAAAGAAGCCCGTGCCATTGCTCTGGACCGGCTGCAGAAGGTGCAGATTCCTTCTCCGGAGAAGCGTCTCGATCAATACCCCCATGAGCTGTCCGGGGGCATGCGCCAGCGGGTGATCATTGCCATCGCCCTGCTGCTGGATCCGGAAATCATCATCGCGGATGAGCCCACGACGGCTCTGGATGTCACCATTCAGGCGGAAATCATGGATCTGCTACTGAACCTGTGCGAACAGGAGAACGTGGCGTTGATGCTGATTACCCACGATCTGGGCGTGGTTTCCCAGGTGACCCAGCGAATGCTGGTCATGTACTCCGGCCGGATTATCGAGCAGGGGCCGACCCGGGAAATTATCAACGATGCCCAGCACCCCTACACCCAGGGGCTGATCAACGCGCTGCCCCAGATGGGCGAGCCCGGCGAGCGGCTGTTCCAGATTCCCGGCTCCATGCCATCGTTGAAGAACGTGCCCTCCGGCTGTCCGTTCCATCCCCGCTGCAACTTCGCCACCGAGCAGTGCAAGCAGGCCATGCCGGAGTATGTGCGCTCGGGCAATGTGAATGTGGCCTGTTACGAAGTTGCCAACCTGATTGAACAGGAGAAACGCATGCAGGAGGCCGAATCATGACCTCCCCTCTGGTAAGTATCAGCGGTCTCGAGAAACGCTTTGACCTGTCCGGCAGCCTGCTGGAGCAGATCACCTTTGAGGGTGGACGCTTCCGCCGCAAACAGGAGGCTGTCCACGCCATCAACGGCGTGGACCTGGAAGTGCAGAAGGGCGAGGCCCTGTGCGTGGTGGGCGAATCCGGCTGTGGCAAGTCGACCGTGGCCCGAACCGTGATGGGGTTGCTCTCGCCCAGCGCCGGCGAGATTCACTACGACGGCCAGCGCATCGACAATCTGGAGCGCAAGGATTCACTGCCGTACCGGCGCAAGATGCAGATGATCTTCCAGAATCCCTATGCGTCCCTGAACCCGCGCATGACCATCCAGCAGACCCTGGAGGAGCCGATCCGGTTCCATCATCCGGACTGGTCCCCGGTGCAGGTGCGGGACAAGATCCATGAGGTGATGCATTCGGTGGGCATTGATCAGGACTGGGGCAACCGCTTCGGCCACGAATTCTCCGGTGGCCAGCGCCAGCGGATCGCCATTGCCCGGGCCCTGGCAGTTGATCCGGAGTTCATCGTGGCCGACGAGCCGATCTCGGCCCTGGACGTCTCGATCCAGGCCCAGGTGCTGAACCTTCTGATGGACGCCCAGGAAAGCAGGGGCTTGACCTACCTGTTTATTACCCACGATCTGGCGGTGGTGGAGCATTTCGGCACCCGGGTTGCCGTCATGTACCTTGGGCGGGTTTGTGAGCTGGCGGATACAAAAACGCTGTTTTCCGCGCCCCGACATCCCTACACCCAGGCGCTGTTGTCGGCTATTCCGAAACTGGAGGATGATCGCCCCAACCACATCCGCCTGAAAGGAGAGGTGCCCACGCCGGTGAACCTGCCGTCGGGCTGTGTCTTCCACGGTCGGTGTCCCTACGCCAACGAGCGCTGCCGGCAGGAAATTCCGCAGCTGATCACCACGGATGGCGGTACCCAGGTGGCCTGCCACGCGGTGGAAGAGGGCCGGTTGTAACGGCGCCGCTGCGATAGGCTATGATGCCAGCAGCAGAACTCGCATCGATACAACGACATACCCTCAGGGGACTCCATGGAAGTAAGCTGGTTGGAAGATTTTCTGGCGCTGGCCCGAACGCGCCATTTTTCACGTGCTGCCGAGTTGCAGCACGTGAGCCAGCCTACGTTCAGCCGCCGGATCAAATTATTGGAAGAAGCCATGGGCAGCACGCTGGTCAACCGCCAGACGCTGCCGCTCTTGCTGACGCCTGCTGGCGAGATATTCCGGGAGCTGTGCGAGCGAATCACCCGGGATGTCCGGGATACCCGTGATCGAATCAGCGCCCTTGAAGCCGAGGTGTCTGCCAGGATCAGTGTGGGTTCCACGCAGGGTCTGTTTTCGCACTTTTACCAGGGCTGGGCGAAAGACGCGGGCATTGCCGAGCGTTTGCAGCTAAATCTGAATGCCACCAGTTGGGTGGGGGAGCAGTTTCTGGAGGCGCTGGACAGTGGCGAGTGTGATCTGGTGCTGTGCTATTGGCATCCCGATCTGCCCTGGGGCGGGAGGCTGACTGCCGATAGTTACGACTGGCTGGTGCTGGCTCGCGAATCCCTGGTTCCGGTCAGTGTTGCTGGCGATCAGGGGCATCCGCGGTTTGCCTTGCCGGGCAGCCCGGAACAGCCGGTACCGCTGATCGCTTATCACAGTCGTGGTTTCCTGCAATCGGCGATTGAGGGCCATCTTGCCCGCAACAGGTTGACGGCCAATCTGTTACCCCTGAACGAGAACACCCAGTCCGCCAGCATCAAGGCGCTGGTGAAGCAGGGGTTCGGTATGGGGTGGTTGCCCCGGCGCATGACAGAAAAAAGCGAACAGTTCGGCAGTCTGGTGCGAGCCGGTGACGAAGGCTGGGATGTCCCCCTGGAAATTCGCCTGATCCGTCTCCGTGACACCCGGTCGGACGATCTTTTAACGCTCTGGAAAACACTGGAAGATGGCCATGCCTGATGATGCGCTGTTGTCGCTGCAGACCGATCACCTGAAAGAACTGCAGGCCCGATACGAATCGGCCCTGGCAGAGCATGGCTACGACAGCCTGCTTATTGCTTCCGGCGCCGCGCCTTACCGTTATGGAGATGACCAGGCCTGGCATTTCCAGGGTTATGGTCCGTTTCTGCACTGGACCGGGCTGGCCGGTCGCGAACACTGCTGGCTCTGGATCCGGGCCGGGCACAAGCCCGTGCTCTGGCTGTTCGAACCGGTCGACTTCTGGCACGCCAATTCGCCACTGGCGGAAGAGCCCTGGCAGCAATTCATCGAGGTTCGCAGCAGTGCCTCACCCGAGGCCCCGTTGCTGGATGATCCGGAAAGTCTTGCGGTGATCGGGGATCCTGCCCTGATATCGAATATTCCGGGTGAGAAAAACCCGGAGGCTCTGTTGAGGGATCTGGACGAGACCCGCGTGTGCAAAACGCCCTACGAAATCGAGTGTCTCGCACAGGCGAACCGACTGGCTCTGGCAGGCCACGCGGCGGCCCGGGACGCGTTCCTGGCCGGCGAGAGCGAGTTTGGCATCAACCTGGCCTACCAGCAGGCAACCGGTCAGCGGGAAGCCGAAGCGCCTTATCACAGCATTATCGGGCTGAACGAGCACGCCGGGACGTTGCACTACCAGTATTACGATACGCAGCCGCCGGGGCAGACCCGTAGCCTGCTGATCGATGCCGGGGTCCGTTTTCGGGGCTACTGCTCCGATATCACCCGTACCACGGCAGGTCCGGAAGAGTCGCACTTCGCAGCGCTGATCCACGGTCTCGACCGGCTCCAGGTCAGGCTCTGCGACATGGTCGCGCCCGGGGTGGACTACATCGACATCCATCGCAAGGCCCATCAGGGGCTTGCCGCCCTGCTGTCGGCCACCGGTCTGGTTACCGGCCTGGATGACGAGGGTATCGTCGAAAAGGGCATCACCCGTGTATTCTTCCCCCATGGCATCGGTCACTTCCTGGGCGTCCAGGTGCACGACGTGGCTGGAAAACCAACGCCGCCTCCGGACGACGCGCCGTTTCTCCGTCTCACCCGCCGGCTTGAACCCGGTATGGTGGTAACCATCGAGCCGGGTCTCTATTTCATTCCGTCGCTGCTGGATCCACTGCTGGAAGGCGAGCTGGGGCAATATTTAAACCGGGAGCTGATTGGGCGGCTGAGAGGCTGCGGCGGAATCCGTATCGAGGACAACGTGGTGGTTACCGACGCAGGTTCGCGGAATCTGACCCGGGGTTTGTGAGTCTCGCAACACAAAAGTTGCACAAATTTAAGCCAGAAGGCTTGCATTTCTAGATGCCAATGACAATAATTATCACTAACTTTTATTGTCATTGGTGAGTCACTGCTATGTACGTTTGCCTTTGCCACGGCGTAACCGACCGGGAAATTCGCGAAGCTGCCGATAACGGCGTGTCATCCATGCGCCAGCTTGGCAAAGAGCTGGGTGTGGGCACCCAGTGTGGACGCTGTGCCTGCACCGCCCGCGAAATCCTGCGCGAGAGCCGCACGCCCGATTACCTGGCCATGGCCAACATGCTCGCCCAGCCTGCCTGACCGGCACGATTGGCCGGTTCTGTTTTTCTCCTGCGCCATAAGGGGCTATCCTAAGACACTGATTCATTCGGCCATCAGGGAGCCCGACCATGAAAGGCGATAAAAAGGTCATCCAGCACTTGAACAAGGTCCTCGGCAACGAGCTGACCGCGATCAACCAGTACTTTCTCCATTCCCGCATGTACAAGGATTGGGGTATTACCAAGCTGGCCGCCAAGGAATACGAAGAATCCATCGACGAGATGAAGCATGCAGACCAGCTTATCGAGCGGATCCTGTTCCTCGAAGGGCTGCCCAATCTCCAGGATCTGAACAAATTGCTGATCGGCGAAAACGTCGAGGAAATGATCTCCTGCGATCTCAAACTGGAAGAAATTGCCCACACCGACCTGAAAGAAGCGATCCTCTACTGCGAGGAAGTGCAGGATTTCACCAGCCGTGAACTGTTCCGCAGCATTCTCGATAGTGAAGAAGAGCACATCGACTGGCTGGAAACCCAGCTGGAAATGATTTCCCAGATGGGCATCCAGAACTACATCCAGCTTCAGTCATCCGCCGCGGAGTAATTTCAGACAATGGACTTGTCCTGTTTTAAAGCCTACGACCTGCGAGGCCGGGTGCCGGATCAACTGAATCCGGTCCTTGCTGAAAAAATCGGACGCGCTTACGTGGAAATCACTGGCGCGAAAAAAGTCATCGTGGGCTACGACATCCGGCTGTCCAGTCCCGACATTGCCGAGGCACTCAGCTCCGGCCTCATGGCCGCCGGCGCGGATGTGTTTGATATCGGCCTGTGCGGCACCGAGCAGGTGTATTTTGCCACCAGCCATTACAAGATGGACGGCGGCATTATGGTGACTGCCAGCCACAATCCCAAAGATCACAACGGCATGAAAATGGTCGGCCCTGAATCCCGGCCTATCAGCTCCGATAACGGTCTGAACGAGATCCGCGACCGGGTGCTGGAGCCATTCGGTGATGCACCTCAGCAGGGTCGCTACGAACCACTTGAGGTGATGAGCGCCTACGTGGACCATCTCCTGGGGTATATCGATGCCGGTTCGCTCAGCCCGCTGACCATTGTCTGCAACGCCGGTAACGGCGGCGCCGGCCTGGTGATCGATGAACTCGAACAGCACCTGCCCTTTGAATTCGTGAAAGTGCACCACCAGCCAGACGGCCATTTTCCCAACGGCGTACCGAACCCGATCCTCCCGGAAAACCGGGCGGCGACGGCCGACGCCGTTATCGCGGAAGGCGCTGCCATGGGCATCGCCTGGGATGGCGACTACGACCGCTGCTTCTTCTTCGACGAAAACGGCCGTTTCATAGAGGGGTACTACATTGTTGGTTTGCTCGCCGACCAGTTCCTGCGCAAAACCGGCGGCGGCAAGGTCATCCATGACCCCCGTCTGACCTGGAACACCCTTGATCTGGTGAAAGCCGCCGGTGGCGAAGCCATCGAGAGCAAGACCGGCCACGCCTTCATCAAACAGAGAATGCGTGACGAAGATGCCGTGTATGGTGGCGAAATGAGCGCCCACCACTACTTCCGCGACTTCGCCTATTGCGACAGCGGCATGATCCCCTGGCTGCTGGTTGCCGAACGCCTCTGCCAGTCCGGCCAGACCCTGTCGTCGCTCATCGATGCCCGAATCGAAGCCTACCCCGCCAGCGGCGAAATCAACCGCACCATCGATGATCCCCCCAAGGTCATCGCTGCGATTGAAGCCAAATACAGCGTTGGCGCCAAAAGCGTCAGCCACGTGGACGGCGTAAGCATCGAATTCGACGACTGGCGCTTCAACCTACGAATGTCCAACACCGAGCCGGTTGTACGGTTGAACGTAGAATCGCGGGCGGATATTCCGTTGATGGAAGAGAAGACGGAAGAATTGCTGGCAGAAATGCAGAGATTGAACGAGGAGAGGTAACTCCTTTTTTTGGGGCCGAGTGGGACGCTTGTCCTCATGAAACTGTGCGGAGCCAGGGATGGCGGAGCCCAAGCGTCACAGGGATGTGCCGTTAGGAGCGTGTTTCAGGAGGACAAGCGTCCCAGTCGGTCTTGCACCTGAAGTCAGAGCCAGTCGTTCAGCATAATCCCGATACCGAACCGCTGAATCCGGTGGTTATAGTCGATCAGACTCTCCCCATACCCGTTGTAGTACTGGAAGAACCCCTTAACCGTATCCCCCATTGGGAAACTGTACCCGAACTCCACCGACGTCTTGTTATCATCCGACCGCAGGTTATTCATCAGCCGCAACGAAAACGTCCGATCCTCGGTCAGCTTGTATACCGCATGGTAATTGGCATACCCCAGGTAGCGCTGGATGTCCGCATTATCATCGTCATTGTTCTCCGGAATCCGATACCAGGGCTGGACCATAAAGAGCCAGCGATCATAACTGTACGCGGCTGAGCCCATGATGCGATTCCAGCTCCGGGACTTCGGTTCAGACTGCCCGTTGGACTGGTGATTGAATCCGAGGGTCACGCCATTCAGTCGGCCCGGTCCGATATCCCAGTCGGTCTGGTATCGGGCGAATATCTCCGGCTCGTAGTTGGTTTCCCGGAAAGGCGCGGAGTCGTCCTGGTTGTACACCTGCCAGAACGAGGTCTGGGTATAGCCAAACCAGAGTGTTGTGCGGTCATCCAGAATTCCCGTCAGCAGTGGGACCTTGAAACTGATCTGGTACTTGGCTTCTTCCCGTTCCAGGTCGTAGTCATAACCGATGGACCCTAGCCGGGGACTGGATGGCGATTCGTTCGGGTCTTTCACCCAGCTCACCGGCAGGATGTAGGTGGGCCGGTGCCCCACAAAGCTGCCGGAAAAGGAAAACACGGCTTTCTCGGCGGCCACATAGCGGTCCACCAAGGCAGACATAACGCCTGCGTCGGAATCGCCTTCCAAGGCACTGCCGGCAACGGCATCGAGATCTTTACCATTGGGCGCCAGTTGCTCCGCGCTCTTCTCGGCCTGTTCCTTGGCGCTTTCCGATGCCTGGGCCTGGCTCTCAGTGGGTTTGTAGAGGCTGTCAAAACAGGCCAGTCGCTTGATGCCATCGTCAATCAGGGCGCACTGTTCGGGTGAATCAATGGAGGGCGCTTCCTCAGTCTGTGCCGACACGTTTACAGGCACCGACAGCATCAACGAGAAGGTAATGATGGCCGTGGGCGGCGCCAACAGGTGTGGGGATGTCATCAGGTGCTCTCCTAGCTGGCGGTCAGACTGAACCAGGTGTTGGCAATGCCATAGATCCAGACGCCGATCAGGGTGACGGCCAGAAGTGAGAAAATAACCTTGTGCTTGAACCGGTTGCCACTTTCCGCCGAGGCTACCCAGCGCAGGTACATGAGGCCGATAAAGCTGATGAAGACCCCGAGGCTGGCGAAGGCTGGAATCAGCAGCCAGCCGGCGCTGATGGTCTGACCGTCGCTGGTCTGGCTGGAAAACCACCCCATGGAAGCCAGCAAAACGGCAAGCGCCGTAAATTCGGCAATCAGCAGCGGTTTGCGCAACGGGTGGGGTGAAGTCGGTTCCGAATTGGTCATGGAAACAGGTCCTGAATGATGAAACGTCGGCGAACACCATGGTAACCGGATTGTTCGCGAAACACCCTCTGACTTACGAAATCGCAATTAAAATGGTTGAAATCAATTTATGATTTTGCTGTTTGGTTTTTTTGCCGGGTTTCAGTCGCTATAATGCGGCGACCGAAGATTATAACGCTCAAATGCGAGGTGCATTGTGAAGATGAAGAGAGTCCTGGCTGCTGTATTGGTCGTTGCAGGCCTGACAGCGGGCGCCGTAATGGCAAGTGTCGAAGATGAAATCCGTGCACGCATCCAGCCAATAGGGGAAGTTTGCCTGCAGGGTGAAGAGTGTGGTGAAGCTGCGGCGGCCACTGAAACTGCCAGCTCTGGACCTCGCTCCGGCAGTGAAGTTTACGATGCTGTCTGCATGGCTTGTCATACCACGGGTGCTGCAGGTGCGCCGGTGATTGGCGATGCGGATGCCTGGGCACCGCGCATCGATAAAGGGCTGGACACTCTGGTCAGTCACGCTATCAATGGCTTCAACGCGATGCCGGCAAAAGGCGGCTGTTCAAGCTGTCCGGATGAAGAAATCCAGGCGTCTGTTGAATACATAGTTGAGCAGAGCCAGTAAGGCAATTGTGATATCAGAAAAAGCCTCCGACATTCGGGGGCTTTTTTTATGGCCTTTCAGCCTTCCAGTTTTGGGGTTCAGGGGAGCGTTCTACGCCTCAGTTCGCCGGCTATCATGGCTGTTTCGCCGGAGGCGGTTTGCAGGGTGATCGACCAGCTCTGGTGTTCTGGTTCCCGGTGGTGCATGTTCTCCATCGCTGCCAGGCGTGGGTCCAGCCAGCCAAAACTGGTACTTTGTGACAGTGTTGCCCATCTGTCACTCTCCTCACCGGGCGCTCCCGAGAGAGCAGGGGCGTTTGGTAGAGCCTGCCAGCTCGGGCTGTCCGTATTGACCATAACGGTCTTGCCAGTAAACCTCAGAAAAGCCTCGTCTTGAGTTCCCAGTACTGTAAGCGGGGTGTCGCCCCGATAGCTCAACAGGATGCCCGGGCGTGGGGCATCCAGAATCATGGCGTTCAATCCCTGAATGTTCGGCTGCTTGGTAATGCGGGCCTGTACGATCTCAGAGGGAGTGCCCCCTGCGTCAGGTGCCCCGTGCGCCCCTGCTGGCGCGGAGTCCATCAGGGGCAGCAGGCCGAACAAAACCAGAGGCAACCCGCCTTTGCTGATTCGTCCGTTTTTCATAATGTACTCCCTTTGCCTGGTCACAGAATCTCAAGTGTTGATTCGATAATTCCGTCGGCGGTCGTGGTCTCGCCCGCCACCTGGGTTGGCGCCATGCACTCGAGATTCTCGTTGACCACGGTGATGGGAGCCGATATCGAAGGCACCCTTCCTTCAGTCGTCTCTTTGCTCAAGAACAACATGTATTCGCCGGCGGGTAACACGTTGTGGTTGTCGGGCATTTTCAGGGTTAGCTTGTTGCCATTGCCTCTTTCCATGATCAGCTCAATGGCGCGCTGGTCGCCATCAATCACATGGGTCATGACCGTGCGGCGAATCAGTAGCGCTTTGTCGATCTGGTCTGCCTGGTCAACCTTTATATTGAAGCGATCCCCAATAGTCAGGTTGCGCGGCGCGCTCTGGATTTCCGGGCGGTCATCACGCATGGCATAGGGTGGTGTGTAGATTTCAAAGCTGGGATCCCGTCCGTCATACGGCGCCAAACCGAAGTCCTGAAGATCGACAAAGGTCAGGTAAGCGGTGTTGATCGGTGAATGCCCGGCAATCATCACACGACCGTCTTCCATCAGTACGGCCGTGTTGTGGTAAGTCCGTGCCCGGTGGCCCGTTGCCATTTCAGTCCAGGTGCCCGTTTCCGGATCAAAGCGCTCGGCCGTGCGAATAGGCCCTTCAAGGCCGGGCGCGACAACGCCATCACGGTTGCCGCCGCTGAACACCATGACACTGCCGTCCGGCATCAGAACATTGGTGCCATACCAGCGTGGCTGGTTGAGCGGTCCAGTAAGACGGGACTCGTAGCCGATGTCATCGCCATTCGTGGTGATTCGGTCTATACGGCTCTGGTCTGTGGGCAGGTAGCCGCCGGGATTGGTCAGCAGGGCGTAACTGGGCACGCCACCGGCAGTCAACAGCTCCACGTCTGTGTATTCGCCGTTGGCATTCGGTTTCAGCGGGAGCATGGTTGAAGAGGTGGAACCGCGCATGCCGCCGGCAATGGCCATTCGCAGGTCTTCTTCTGAAATGCCCAGCTCTGCGCCGCTTTCCAGCAGATCAGATGGAGCTTCCAGCACATCGCCCAGAAGCGAGCCTACCTGGTCGAGGGAAAGATTGGTGATATTCAGTGTGCTGCTGAGCTGGCCCAGCCCGACTTCATCAAGTCTCAGGGGCAGTCCGGCATAGCCGATGTCGTTCCAGCGCTGGGTTGCGGGATTGTAGCTGGCGACAATGTTCCACAAGGCCTGGTCATACCCCTGGCCAAATGGATTGAACGCCTGGCCGCCCGCGTTATAGAGCACGTGACCGTTGGGCAGGAGATGCATTCGCGGGTACAGCGGCAGTGACCTGTCTGCGGTCGAAGGATTCTCCGTCCACACCCCTGCGCAAGGGTTGTAGGTTTCCGTTTGGACGACGTTGCGTCCGCTATTCAGAGGCTCGTCCGGATAGACGGGCTTCAAAAGCTTGGTGACGCCGCTCGCCACAAAGACGTCGCCATTGCCCAGAGTGACCAGCGACGGGTACCAGCGGCCGTAGGTCATATCACCGCTCTGGCGCCAGGTGTTGGTTGCCTCATCGAATATCCTGGAGTTCTTGATACCCTCCAGTTCCGCGACACCCAGGGGCAGGCCGTCAATGCCGGGCTCCGAATAATAGTCCGTACCGCCGACGGCCATGACATCGCCGTTTGCGAGGCCGATAACATCCGAGCAGAACAGGGCACCGTCGTTTTTGCTGGTGTTATCTGCAGTATCAATCAAGCCGTCGAGTTCGGTGCCGTTGAGCAGGGTTTCGCTGTCATTGCCGTCCGGGTTGGCACCGGCATCCAGCGGAGAGGGTTTGAGCCACGACGGGTTGTCGTTTTCATCCAGCGAAAGTACCCGGGTCTGGTCATTGACTGAAACTTCGCCAAATTCGGCGACGATCGACAGCTCGACGTTCTCAGTTCCCTCCAGCGCATTCAGGTAAAGCAGGCGACCGTCTTTCAGCAGGGCCATGGTGCCTGCTGCCGGTTTGCATTCATCCATGCCGTCGGCCCGGGTGATGCATTTTTCATCGGTTTCAACAGCTTCGCCGTCGACGATGATGGTTGGTTCCGCAAAAGGTTCGCTGAAGTAGCCTTTTGCCGGGTCTCTGTCCTGGTTCGTCTGCACTATTGAATCATCGGTAGATGATCCGAGTAGCCCGCCAAGGAGCCCCGCGCTGGCTGGGGTGGCTCCTGCCGTGATGAGAAAGAGCGAACCGGTAAGCTGACACAAGCGATTGGAATTTCTGGACATGAAGTCCTCCTGATCTTGTTGTTGTCGGAGCGGGATGAGGTATCCCACTTGCAGAAACGGATCAGGTCTTCAAAAGTTGCAGTGATTGTAAAAAAATTTGAAATTTACAGGCCGAGATCGCCCAAAAGGGCACTGAGAGTCGCTTTTCCCTTTTTCTGATTGGCTTCCACATCCAGGTCGCCAGTCCCCTCCCATTTCAGGTCTTCCTCGGGCAGCTCATCAAGGAAGCGGCTCGGGATGGTTTCGAGTTTCTCGCCGTATTGTTTCCGGGTCGCCGCATAGGTCAGGGTCAGCGTTTCCCGGGCGCGGGTAATGCCCACGTACATCAGCCGTCGTTCTTCCTCGATATTACCTTCTTCAATACTGCTTCGGTGGGGCAGGATTTCTTCCTCAAGCCCCATGATGAACACGTGGGGAAACTCCAGGCCCTTCGACGCGTGCAGGGTGAGTAGCTGAACCTTGTCGCTGTCATCGTCCTCCTCCCGCTGTTCCATCATGTCCCGAAGGATCAGTTTGGTGATGGCATCCTCGATGCCGAGCTCATCGGCCGTGCCCTTGCCATCGTCGAGCATGCGCTGGATGGACTCCACCAGGTACCAGATGTTCTCCATCCGCCGCTCGGCCTGTTTGGGGGTGCCGGAGTGCTGGTGCAGCCACTCCTCGTACTCGATGTCCGTGAACAGCTGTTTGATCACGGGTATCGGGTTTTCGCTGTGTAGCCGCTCGCAGGTGGCGTCCACCCAGTGGGCAAAACGCCGCAGGCGATCCAGCCCCTTCTCGGTCACGTGGGTCTCTGCGCCCATGTCACCCAGGGCCTTGAACAGGCTGACGTTGCGGGACCGGGCGTAGTGACTGAGCTGCTCCAGCGTGCGCGGACCGATCTCCCGGCGTGGCACATTGACCACCCGAAGAAACGCGGCATCGTCGTCCGGATTGATCAACAGCCGCAGGTAGGACATGGCGTCCTTGATCTCGTTCTTTGAGAAAAACGACTGGCCGCCGGAGATGCGGTAGGGGATCTGGTAGGCCTGCAGCTTCATTTCCAGCAGTCGTGCCTGGTGGTTACCCCGATACAGCACGGCAAAGTCCCGGAAATCGAGCCCTTTTTTTAGTTTCTGGTCGAGGATCTCGGTGGCAACGCGGTCGGTTTCCGCGTCTTCGTTGCGGCATCGGACAATCCGGATTTCCTCGCCGATGGTGTGATCACTCCACAACGCCTTCTCGAACACGTGGGGATTATTGGCAATTACTGTGTTGGCACTGCGCAGGATCCGGGCAGTGGACCGGTAATTCTGCTCAAGCTTGACGATTTTCAGGCTAGGGAAGTCTTCCTTGAGCTGGGCCAGGTTTTCGGGCCGGGCACCGCGCCAGGCATAGATGGACTGGTCGTCGTCTCCAACCACGGTAAACGCGGCCCGCTCGGCCACCAGCTGCTTGACTAGTTCATACTGGCACACGTTGGTGTCCTGGTATTCATCCACCAGCATGTAGCGAATCTTCCGCCGCCATTTCGCGAGCACGTCCGGATTCGAGCGGAACAGCATCACGGGCAGCAGGATCAGATCATCAAAATCGACCGCGTTGTAGGCTTTCAGGTACTCGTTGTATTTCTTGTAGATAATGGCAATACGCTGTTCACGCTCATCGGCAGCCTTGCTCAGGGCCTCGGCGGGCCCCCGCATGGCGTTTTTCCAGGAGGAGATGGTCATCTGGATGTCGTTGAGTTCGTCCCCGGCCTCGGCGCTGGCTTCCCGGAGCATCAGATCCTGTAACAGGGCCTTGGCATCCTCGGCATCAAAGATCGAGAAGCCGGGGTGGTAGCCAAGATGCGTGTGCTCCTCACGGATCATGTTGAGGCCAAGATTGTGAAAAGTAGATACAATCAGGCCCCGGGTCAGCTTCCGGTCAACGATCCTGCCAACCCGCTCTTTCATTTCACGGGCAGCCTTGTTGGTGAAGGTGACTGCGGCAATATGACGCCCCGGTATTCCAAGTTGCTCGATCAGGTAGGCAATCTTGCGGGTAATCACGCTGGTCTTGCCACTGCCTGCCCCGGCAAGCACCAGCATCGGGCCATCGGCATAGCGGACTGCTTCGCTTTGTCTCGGGTTGAGCTTGTTCACAAATAAATGGCCAGAATGGAACGAAATGGGGATAACGGACGTGGGCTTATTCTACACCAGACAGAGTTGCTGTACCTTGACGATCTATCGACTATGATTGATAGAACGGACTTGGTTGTTCACGCATAAATGGATCCTGCTAGATGACACTGCCACTGGAAACCGTGAGGCCCGGACAGTTGCGCCTTTTGGTTCTGACACCAGATTACGCTGATTTTCTCTGGCTGAATGCTCTCCTGGCGGGTGACGTCGAATTCAGTGCGGACGCAACCTGGTGCCCGGATCTGGTGGATTGCGATGATCTGATCCGGAACGCCAGTTTTGATGTCATCGTCTGGGACTGCGTGTTCCATGGTGGCTCAGAGGCGTCTTTCCTGCAATATCTGGCGGTCGCCAGCAATGAAAAACCGGTTCTGGCCCTCAGTGCCGAGCCGCCGATGGAGCGCGCGCCAGAGTTGCTGGCTGCCGGAGCTGCCGATTACCTTTGTCGTCAAACCCTGGACCACTGGACGTTCCGTCGGGCCGTGAAATGCCTCTGGTATCGGGACCAGTTGTCCGAGTCCGCCCATGGTCAGCTGGGCCGCGAAGTCGCCACCGGTTTTATCAACCGGGACCTTTTCTTCGATCGTCTCCAGCAGGCCTTGCTGCGGGCCGAGCGTGCAGGCCATCGGCTGGCCTTGTTGCACCTCAATATCGATGACTTCCGCAGCATTAATGAATCTTTCGGTTACCAGAAAAGCGACCAGTTGATGATGAAGCTGGCAGAGCGTCTTCGTCATTCTCTTCGTCGCGTCGATTCGCTGATGCGTATCGGGGGTGACGAACTGGCCATTATTGTTGAAAAGGTCGAGGACTCCCTGGATATCACCCAGATTATCCGCAAGGTGGTCAACGCCCTTGATGAGCCGGTTACGATCGATGGCCAGACGGTCGTGGTTAGTGCCAGTCTCGGTGTCGCAACCTACCCGGAAGCCGGAGACAGCGCCGAGAATCTGTTGCGCAGGGCCAACCGTGCCATGTTCGAAGCAAAACGGGACCCGGGCACTAGCTACCGTTTCTACGACCGCCAGCTGCACATTTCCGCCGGTTACCAGCTTCGTCTTGAGGCGGACCTCCGCAACGCCCTTCGAGGCAAGGAACTGGAGCTTTACTATCAGCCCCGGATTGATCTGGCCACGGAAGAAGTACGGGGTGTCGAATGCCTGTTGCGCTGGAATCACCCGGAGCGCGGGCTGGTGGGGCCGGACGAATTCATTCCGGTTGCCGAGCGCAGCGGGTTGATCGTGCCCATTGGTTACTGGGTCATCGAGCAGGCCTGCAAACGCCTGCAGGAATCCGCCGAGCTCGGTTTCCCCGGGCTGGTGTTCGCGGTCAATCTGTCATTCCGGCAGTTTCACGATCGCAAGATGACCGAAACCATTTTCCGCATCATCTTTAACGCCAACGTCGATACCAGTCTGCTGGAGCTGGAGCTGACCGAGAGTGCCATGATGCACGACCCGGAGTATGCCCAGCGCTGCCTGCGGGAATTGAACCAGCTGGGTATCAGTTTTGCCCTGGATGATTTCGGCACCGGCTTTTCATCGTTGAGCAATCTCCAGCATCTGCCCATCTCGCTGGTGAAGATCGACAAGTCGTTTGTGCAGGAGTTGGGTAATTCCGCAGACGCCGAACACATTATCCGGGCCATTATCAGCCTGGCCCACAGCCTGCAGATCAGCGTCGTCGCCGAAGGCGTGGAAACCGAAGGGCAACTGGAGTTTCTGCGCCAGCAGCATTGCGATGAAATCCAGGGCTATTACTACGCCCGGCCCATGCCCTGGGCGGATCTTGTGCAATTCCTGAACAAGCGGGGACAGGCCGCTTGCCTGCAGCAGTAAGCCGCTGTACCTTTGCTGGTTTATTGGCAAAGCATCAGACAGAGGTTGCATGAACAGTATCTCCAGGCGTATCGCCGAGGAACTCGGTGTCCGCGAGCAACAGGTTAATGCCACCGTCGAACTGCTCGACGAAGGCGCGACCGTTCCGTTTATCGCCCGCTACCGGAAAGAGATCACAGGCTCACTGGATGACAGCCAGCTGAGGAACCTGGAAGAACGTCTGCGCTATTTGCGGGAACTGGAAGAACGTCGTGCCACTATCCTCAAGAGCATTGAGGAGCAGGGCAAGCTGACCGACGAGCTCAAGGCCACCATCCAGGACGCCGACACCAAGAACCGTCTGGAAGATCTTTACCTGCCCTACAAGCCCAAGCGCCGGACCAAGGCCCAGATTGCCCGCGAGGCGGGTCTGGAGCCGCTGGCTGACGCCCTCTATGATGATCCGACTCTCGATCCTGAAACCACTGCCCAGGGCTACCTGAACAAAGAAGCCGGCGTGGAAGATACCAAGGCTGCCCTGGATGGCGCCCGCTACATTCTGATGGAGCGGTTTGCCGAGGATGCCGAGCTGCTGGGCAGCCTGCGGGACTTTATCTGGCAGGAAGGCCAGCTGAACGTCACCGTGGTGGAAGGCAAGGAAAACGAGGGGGCCAAGTTCCGTGATTATTTCGACCACGTTGAGCCGCTTAAGAAAGTTCCGTCCCACCGTGCCCTGGCCATCCTTCGGGGCAGGAACGAGGGCGTTCTTGGTTACACGATTGTTGTTGGTGATGCCGAGGATGACCGCCGTGCGCCCCACCCGGCCGAGCAGCGCATCGCCGCTCGCTGGAATATCCGGGACAATGGTCGTGCTGCCGACAAATGGCTCTCGGAGGTGGTTCGCTGGACCTGGCGGGTGAAACTCTCCACCCAGATTGAAACCGATCTCATGGCACAGGTCCGCGAAGCGGCAGAAACCGAAGCCATCAACGTGTTCGCCGCCAACCTCAAGGATCTTCTGCTGCTTGCGCCGGCCGGTCCACGTCCGACCCTGGGCCTGGATCCAGGGCTACGCACCGGGGTGAAAGTGGCTGTTATCGATGGCACTGGCCAGGTGGCCGGCCACGGTGCCATCTTCCCCCATGCGCCGCAGAACCAATGGGACCGTTCCATCGAGCAGCTGGCGGCCTGGTGTCGGGAGTACAAGATTGAACTGGTGGCCATTGGCAATGGCACCGCTTCCCGGGAAACGGAGAAGCTGGTCGGCGACCTCAGCAAGCGTTACCCCGAATTGAAGCTGGCCCGGATCGTGGTCAGTGAGTCCGGTGCTTCGGTCTATTCAGCCTCCGAGTTCGCCTCAAAAGAACTGCCCGATCTGGATGTCACCATTCGCGGCGCGGTGTCCATTGCCCGCCGGTTGCAGGATCCGCTGGCCGAACTGGTGAAAATCGAGCCGAAATCCATCGGGGTGGGGCAGTACCAGCACGACGTTTCCCAGGTGCAGCTGTCACGAAGCCTCGATGCCGTAGTGGAAGACTGCGTAAACGGCGTGGGTGTGGATCTGAATACCGCGTCAGCGCCACTGCTGGCAAGGGTCTCGGGCCTGAACCAGACCATCGCCCAGAACATCATTGAGTTCCGCAACCAGAACGGCATGTTCCGCAACCGGAAACAGCTGCTCAAGGTCACCCGTCTCGGGGACCGCACGTTCGAGCAGGCGGCGGGTTTTCTGCGTATTGCCGGCGGCGAGAACCCCCTGGACCGGTCCTCCGTGCACCCGGAAGCCTATGGCGTGGTCGAGGCCATCGCCCGGAAAAATAATCGCGAAGTGGGCGATATCATCGGCGATTCCTCGTTCCTGCGTGGTCTGAATCCCCAGGATTACGTAACAGAACAGTTCGGTTTGCCGACTATCAAGGACATCATCTCGGAACTGGAGAAACCGGGGCGGGATCCGCGACCGGAATTCAGGTTCGCAAGTTTTGAGGAAGGGGTCGAAACCCTGAGCGATCTCAAACCCGGCATGGTGCTGGAAGGGTCGGTGACCAACGTGACCAACTTTGGCGCGTTTGTGGATATTGGTGTGCATCAGGATGGCCTGGTGCACATTTCCGCGCTGTCCCACACCTTCGTCAAGGATCCCCGAGAAGTGGTCAAGGCCGGGGATATCGTCAAGGTTAAGGTGATGGACGTGGATATCCCGCGCAAGCGAATTGCCCTGACCATGCGTATGGACGATCAGCCTGGCGAGAAAAACGAAGGCAAGCCAATGGCTGCCAACCGCTCCGGAGCCAGCCGCAAGGGCGGAAACCGGAATGCCGGTAATGGCGGTTCCGGTCAGAAATCCCCACAGGGCGCCATGGCTGGTGCGCTGGCCCAGGCACTTGCCTCGGCGCGCAAGGACAGCTGACGGGTTTACAATCTTTTCACCGGCCGGTTATGCACAAGAGCAAGCCGGCCGCAGCAGGAGTCGACCATGGCTGAATCCCGCCATTCCGTATTTCGTCAGTTCGCTGCCAGCGACTGGGATGGTTTCCTCAAGGGTGTCGAAAAAGAAGGGCTGCGGGTGGACCGCAACGGCTTCATCGCCCAGACTCCGCACCCCGAAGCCCTGGGGTCGGCGCTTACCCATCCGAGGATTACCACCGACTATTCAGAGGCCTTGCTGGAGCTGATCACGCCGGTGTTCGACAGCACGGCAGGCATGCTGAAATCGCTGCGGGATATCCACACGTTTGTGCAGCAGAACCTGGGTGACGAAGTGTTCTGGGCGACAAGCATGCCCTGTGAGCTGGATGGTGACCCGAGTATCCCCATCGCCGAGTATGGCAGCTCCAATATTGGCCAACTCAAGCATGTTTACCGGCAGGGACTGGCCGTGCGCTACGGCCGTATGATGCAGAGCATCGCGGGCGCCCACTACAATCTGTCCCTGCCCGACAGTTTCTGGCACAAGTGGCAGGAATTGCTGGGCAACGAGCAAAGCCTGAAAGACTTCAAGTCGGACCAGTATTTCTGGCTGATTCGCAATTTCCGCCGCCGCAGCTGGCTGCTGATGTTGTTGTTCGGTGCTTCGCCCGCCCTGGATGCCAGCTTTGTAGCCGGCGTGAACCATGATCTCTCGCGATTTGATGAACGCACCTGGTTCGGTGAGTACGCAACCTCGTTACGGATGGGCGATCTTGGGTACCACAACAACGCACAGGCATCCCTGAATATCTGTTTCAACGAGCTGAGCACCTACACCCAGACTCTGGATCGGGCCATTCACACCACCTGGCCGGCGTATGAGTCGATCGGCACCCGCCGGGGCGACAAGTTCATCCAGATCAACACCAGCGTACTGCAGATCGAGAACGAGTATTACAGCGCGGTGCGCCCCAAACGCACGACGCAGCGTGAGGAAAAGCCCATCCAGGCCCTCGAAGCCCGGGGTGTGGAGTACATTGAGGTGCGATGTTTGGACCTTGATCCCTTCTCGCCGGTTGGTGTGAACGAGGCCCAGATCGATTTTCTGGATCTGTTCCTGCTGGACTGCCTGCTAGCAGACTCTCCCCGAATTGGCGATGCCGAATGTGAACGCCTGGATGACAACTACAAGGATGTGGTCGCCAATGGGCGTTATCGAGAGTTGGCGCTTTGCCGTGGTGGGCATCGTACCCCGGTATCCGACGCTGCGAACGACATTCTGTCGCAGCTGGAGCCCCTTGCGGAACTGCTCGATAGTTGGCGGGGTGATGACACCTACCGCAACGCCCTTGCCGCCCAGCGCGAAGTGTTGACCGGTGAATGGACCGTGCCGTCTGCCCGGGTTCTCGATGCCATGCGTTCCTCTGGCCTGGGTCACCGGGAGTGGGGTATGGAAATGGCGCGGCAGCATCAGCAGAGCCTTAGGCAGGAAGGTCTTGGTGATGATGTGCGCCGCGCGTTTGAGGCTATGACGTCAGAATCCCTGACCGAGCAGGCCGACATGGAAAGCGCCGATACCCTGTCGTTCAGCGAGTTTCTGGAACAGTACCTGCGCTCTTGAACGTTGGGTTCGGGAGGCGTCGCAGGAGTCTGCGGACCTGACGCACAGAAACTGAACAAAGATTTGTCTCCCTCCGGTCCGGCTGTTAATTTTTGTAACATCAGGATCGGGAGGGGATTGCGATGGCAAGGGATATCAAACTCGGCTGGGACGTGGAAGCCCTGAACAAGGCTTACCGACAGGGCTATATGGCGGCCAACATGGGCATGGACAAATCCCGCTGCCCCTATCGTGGTGACGTCGTTATTGCGGCCTGGGAAGCCGGTTGGGATGATGCCGATCAGGTGGCCCGTGATGACCGCGACCAGTCAGATGATCTGTTCTCGCGGATCGCCTGAACCACTGGCCGGTTCCAGCTTCACTTCTGCACGACAAACTCCGTAAACAGCACGCCGGCTATGCTTTCGCCGGTCTGCTGCTCTTCCAGTACCGCATTGATTCGCTGTTTGGCTTCTTCGCGCAGCGCCTCCTGGCCCTCCATTGAGGTGAGGCGATCGGTATCCGTTTGCTCACCAAACAGCATGACCAGTTCGTGTCGCAATCGGGGCATGTGAGCATCCACGGCAGGCCGTGCGCTCGCGCTGTTTGCCCGCAGACTGACCGCGGCTTTCAGATAGGTTGGCTTGTTGCCGGGCGTACCCACGTGGGTCACGAACGGTGGATCCATGCTGATGTAGTCGGTAAAGCTGTTTTCTTCTTCAGCCACGTCCTCGTCGGCATTTTCCTCTTCCTGGGAAACGGCCGGCAAAGAGATCGTTGCAAACAACAGAAAAAGAAGCGTCAGAACAGATTTTGGCTGGCGTGTCATAGGCTTGAAGTTGATCGTGGTTTAGGGTTAAGTGACGAGAATAGCAGGCCCTGTGGCCGCTTGCAGTTTCAATTCACGATTCGAGGTGTTCTTTTGACCAGCAGATGGGTTTTCGGGCTTATTTTCCTTGTATGTGCCGCACTCCTTGGTGTGGCTTTTTATATGGAGCATGTGATGGGGCTCGAGCCCTGCCCGCTTTGCTGGTTACAGCGCTTCGGTTTCATGGGTGCCGGTCTGGTCAGTTTCCTGGCCTTTCTCCATGGCCCCACCGGATTCGGCGTGCGGATCTATGGGTTCCTGCTGGTGCTGACCGCCGGAGCAGGGCTGGGTGTCGCCGGGCGGCAGTTGTGGCTGCAGAGCCTGCCGGCGGACCAGGTGCCGGCATGCGGGCCTTCGGTGGACTACATGCTGGACGTTCTGCCGTGGTTCGAAGTTCTGTCTACCGCGCTCCAGGGCACCGGGGACTGCGCTGAAGTGGTGTGGCGGTTCCTGGGTTTGAGCATTCCCGGCTGGACTGCTGTCTTTTTCTCGCTGCTTGTCATCACCGGTCTGGTTTTGATGTTTCGCCGGCAAAAACCCCGGGAATGGATTCGAGGCTGAAACGGTTGCGGGGAACCGCAGCCATGGGGTAACTTGATCCAAACCTAATAAAAATCAAAACCGAAACAGAAGTAGTCAAGACAAGCGGAGAACAGGCGTCATGTTGGAAAATTGCCGAAATGCCAGGGAGCGCTGGGGCGGCGTCAGCGAGCTGATTGATCGCTGGCTCAAGGAGCGTCAGGAGCTTCTGGTGCATTACTGCGACCTGTCCGGAGAAAGCGACTTCTCGCAGACCGAAGCATTGAGAGAAAAATTCGTGCGCCTGTGTGAAGTTCTGGTGGACTACGTGTCTACCGGTCATTTCGAGATCTACGAGCAGTTGGTGCGAGAGGCCCGGGAATTTAACGATGGCGGGTTGGAGCTGGCTGCCAAGGTTTATCCCCGTATTGAGCAAACCACCGAGGTTGCCCTTAACTTCAATGACCGGCTGGATGGCCGGGATTTGTCCGAAGAGGATGTCAAAGAACTGTTCGGTGAATTGTCGAAGCTGGGTGAAACTCTGGAGACCCGGTTCGAGATGGAGGATTTCCTGATCGAGCATCTGCACAATGCCCATGCCGGCAAAGTAGCCTCTGCCTGAGAAATCCCTGAATCAAAAAAAGCCCCAGTCCGGCATCGCCGGCTGGGGCTTTTTCGTGTGGCAGCCTCAGAACTGACAGCTGCCTGTTCTGGCGCTTAGTCTCCGGAGCCAGGGTTGATCTCGAGTAGCTCGACATCAAACACGAGGGTCTCGTTGGGGCCGATCGCCCTGTTGCCGCCGGGGCCGTAGGCCAGATCGGACGGAATGTAGAGCTTGTAACGGGCACCCTCGCTCATCAGCTGCAGGCCCTCGGTCCAGCCGGGAATCACCTGGTTCAGGGCGAAGGTAACCGGCTCACCGCGCTCGCGGGAGCTGTCAAATACTTCACCGGACAGCAGTTCACCGGTGTAATGCACCTGAACGGTGTCTGTTGCTGCCGGCTTTTCGCCGTCACCCTGCTCAAGTACTTCGTATTGCAGGCCGGATTCAGTGGTTTCCACACCTTCACGCTCTGCGTTCTCGGCAAGGAAGGCTTCGCCGGCATCCAGGTTCTTCTGGGCCAATTCTTCCATCTGCTTGCCCTGCTCTTCCTGCAGCTGCTGCTGGTAGGTCATCAGAGCCTGCTGGATTTCCTCGCGGCTCATGCGCTTGGCTTCTTCATCGCCGGCGTGGCCGTGCTGGATGCCCTGGAGGAACTGGTCCATCTGCAGATTCGGCAGGTCGTTACCCATGCGCTCACCGAGAACCAGGCCCATGCCATAGCTCACCTTCTGATCGGTGGAATCCAGTTTCGGTTGTTCCGGGGCTTCGGGGGGTGTGGAACAGCCGGCCACGAGGCCGGTCACTGCCAGTGCAAGGAGCGTTTTCTTCATTGCATTATCCTTTAACGTCGGTGCTTGGGGCAGGGCCCCGCGTTGTGTTTGTCAGAACGCAGAAGGTAACGGGTTCCGGCATCAGATGCCACTGAACATGTGTTAAGAAACCGGACGTGTCAGCTCAGCTGCCGTTGGTACCGGCAGCTGAGGGACCCAGGGAGAAAGGTGCGCTGTAGGGAGATTGCCAGTCTGTTTCCGGCTCCTGCGGCTGAATCCGGGGGAAGACCTTGTCACGTCGCTCGATAGCGAGGGTGTTCCAGCGGCCCTGTTCGGGCGGCTGGTCAGCGTAGTGCCAGTTGCCGTCGGTATCCTGCCATTTGAACACGATTTCGGGGCCCTCGGTGGGAATCGGGGACGGGACCAGTCCTTCAAACGCGGGAATCTCGGGCTGCTCGTGCTCTGCCACAGGTTCGGAGACCTGCTCCGGGTCGTTCAGACCGAAGAAAATCAGCAACAGCAATAACCCGAGAGCCGGGAACGAGAGCCGTATGAGCCATTTCATCATCATGGCTGATGGTCTCCCTTGGGAAAGTGGGCCAGAGTATCGGCCAGTGTATTCAGCAAGGGCCTTGCATCGTCCTCAACGGGTAAGGTCGGTGCTGCCGCAAACAGATTGTTGATGATCAGTGCGTCGCGTCCCTGCATGTCTGCGTGTTCCGGGTTAATGGTCATTAGCGTTCGCCAGCTCAGGGCCAGTTCAATCTGTTCGGCTTCAAGCTCCAGGCCGGCGATGCCGGTGCGAAGCTTCTGACAGTTGTCGGCGCTGCCGGGCAGCGATTTCCGCGCGCTCCGGAGGGCAACGGTTACACGGTCGCGCCACTCTGTTACCGTAGCGTCCTCGACCCCGGCGAAGACCCTGCCAGAGAGTGCAAGCCAGGCCGCACCGAGAATCCGCGTTACGCTCCAGCCCTGATTCTGAAGCGCCAGGCAGCTGTTCTGGACATCCGGACGTTTCCAGAACGCCAGGGCAAAACGCCAGAGCGGGTTGTCCGGTTCCAGATCTGCCGGAAGTTCCAGCGGCGGTGTCGAAAAATCCGGGGTGGTCGCCGAGCGGACCGACATAGGCGCTGTGCCTTCCCTGAACACTTTACGTTGATAAAATGAAAGCATGTTAACGATAACCGATCTCAGTTTACAACGGGGCGGCGTCTGGTTGCTAGAATCCGTCAGCCTGACGGTGCAACCCGGCCAGCGTGTCGCGATCGTCGGTGCCAATGGTGCCGGCAAGTCCAGTCTTTTCCAGCTCTTGCTGGGCCAGTTGGCGCCAGAGCAGGGCGCGGTCTCTCTGCCGGGTGGTTGCCGGATTGCCCACATGGCGCAGGAAGTCGAAGCAACCGACCGTAGTGCCCGGGATTTTGTGCTCGATGGCGATCTGGATCTGCGCCGCCTCGAAGCCGAGCTTGTCAGGGCAGAAGGCGCCGGTGACGATCATGCCATTGCCCGCATACACGGTGAGCTGGATGTGCACGAGGCCTGGTCCGCCGGCCGCCGGGCCGAGGCCTTGCTGCGCGGGCTGGGATTCTCGGACGAGGACGCGAACCGGCCGGTATCGGCGTTTTCCGGTGGTTGGCGAATCCGCCTGAACCTGGCCCAGGCCCTGATGCGACCGTCCGATCTGCTGCTTCTGGACGAGCCCACTAACCACCTGGATCTGGATGCCTGTCTGTGGCTCGAGAATTGGCTGCGGCGCTATCCCGGTACCCTGCTGTTTATCTCCCACGACCGCGATTTCATGGATCGGGTCGCTACCCATGTCGTGCATTTCGATCGCCGTAACCTGGAACTGTATACGGGTAATTACTCAGCCTTTGAGGGCCAGCGCAGTGAGCGTCTGGCCCAGCAGCAGGCCGGTTTTGAACGCCAGCAGGCCAGGATCGCCGAAATCCAGCGGTTCATCGATCGGTTCAAGGCCAAGGCCACGAAGGCCCGTCAGGCCCAGAGCCGCGTCAAGGCTCTGGAGCGGATGGAGCGCATTGCCCCGGCCCATATCGATTCGCCGTTCAGCTTCGAGTTTCCGGTGGCCGAGAAGGTTTCCAATCCGCTGTTGTCGATACGCAATGGCAAGGCCGGGCACGGCAGTACTGCAATCCTCAACAGCATTAACCTGACCCTGTTGCCGGGCAGCAGGGTCGGGCTGCTGGGTCCCAATGGTGCGGGCAAGTCTACCCTGATGGATGCACTCCGGGGTGAGGGCACGTTGATGTCTGGTGATCGTACCTGTGGCGAGCATCTGGCCATCGGCTACTTTGCCCAGCATCAGCTGGAGTCCCTGGATCTGGATGCCAGCCCTTTCCTGCATCTTCAGCGGCTTTCCCCGAAGGCGTCAGAGCAGAGTATACGGAATTTCCTTGGTGGCTTTGATTTTCATGGCGATGAAGCCCTGAGTGCCATCCGGTCGTTTTCCGGTGGCGAAAAGGCCCGCGTGGCGCTGGCCGTGATCGCATGGCAGAGACCCAACCTGCTCCTGCTGGACGAGCCCACGAACCACCTGGATCTGGAAATGCGCCAGGCTCTGACCATGGCGCTGCAGAACTTTGAAGGCGCTATTGTGGTGGTTTCTCACGACCGGCACTTGCTAAGGAACACCGTGGACGAGTTCTGGCTGGTCAATGATGGTCGGGTAACGGAGTACCAGGGCGATCTGGAAGACTATGAGCGTTGGCTGGCGGACCGCCGGAAAGACGAAACCGAGGCACCTAGGAGAGTGCCGGTCGGCCAGGAGGGGGTGCCCGAGGCCGCTGAGGCGGTGGGCGAGAGTGCCGAAGATCGGAAGGCGCGCAAGCGGGCAGAGGCGGCTCTTCGCCAGAAACTCAGCCCCTACCGTAAAAAACAGAGTGCGCTGGAAAAGGAAATGGACCAGCTTCAGCAGAAGCTGTCAGCTCTGGAAGAGCAGCTATCCGAACCCGACCTTTACGACGACAGCGGCAAGACCCGTCTGAAAGAGTTGTTGGCGGAGCAGGCCACCGCAACCGCCCGCCTGGAAGAGGTGGAGGCGCAGTGGCTTGAAGTCAGCGAAGAGGTGGAGTCCCTGGAGGCCGAGTTGGCTGGCTGAGCGCGCTCAGCCGCCGTTCAGTTCCAGAACAAAGTCCTGTTTGGCGAGATAGTCCCGTTCGTTTTCCAGGTCGGCCAGGGTCAGCGGCCTGTCATCCAGCCAACCTGACGGAAACTCCAGCACCAACTTGTCCTTGTGTGCCGTCAGGGTGAAGGCCGGAGGCGGCTCCATGTTGCGTGGGTGTTGAATCAGAACCGCCAGGCGCACCAGCACGCAGAGGTAACGCAGCCTGGCAATGTCTTCCGGGTCCAGGCCCTCGAAGATTGCCGAGGCGAATTTTCTCCGGTGGCCGCGCACGAGAGTTGCCAGGTCGCGCTGGAACTGCTGGGTGAAGCCGGGCAGATCCGAGTAGCGCAACAGATAGGCGCCGTGTTTATGGTACTGGCTATGGGAAATGGTCAGGCCGATCTCATGCAGTCGGCAGGCCCAGCGCAGTACTTCTTCATCTGCCGGGGTGTTCAGGGCCCAGGCGTCGGCAACCTGCCGCCATGCTGCCACGGCCGTTTCCTCAACGGCAGCGCCATGTGCCTGGTCAACGTGGTAACGCTCCTGAAGCGCGGAAATGGTTCGCTCACGGACATCCTCGTGCTGGATTCGCCCGACAATGTCGTAAAGCAGACCTTCCCTCAGAGCACCATCGGCGAACGCCATGTCCTTGATACCAAGGGACTGGAATGCCCCCATCAGGATGGCAAATCCGGCCGGGAATATGCTCTGGCGGTCCGAGCGTACGCCCAGATCTCCCAGTTTTTCTGTATTACCCATGTCCACCAGCCGCTTGCGAAGTTCCTGCATGGCGGCGAGGGTAATGGTGCCGTCGGTGATCTTCAGGGTCGCCAATACGCTGGCAATGGCTTTGATCGAGCCGGATGAGCCCACCGCACTTTGCCATCCCACGGAGCGGTAATGCTGGCGGATGTTGAGCAGTTCCTGTTCTGCGTGGGTCACTGCCTTGTCCATCTGCCGCCTGGTTATCTTGCCGTCCGGGAAATACCGGTTACGGAACGACACGCAACCCATGTGCAGGCTTTCAAGCTCCTGGGGTTCAAACCGCTGGCCGATGATGAATTCGGTGCTGCCACCGCCAATATCGATAACCAGTCGACGCCCGATGTCGTCGGAGAGGGTATGTGAAACCCCCAGATAGATCAGGCGTGCTTCCTCGCGGCCGGCAATGATCTCTACCGGATAGCCCAGCGCTTCTTCGGCCCGGGCCATGAACTGATGGGCATTGCGCGCCACGCGAAGCGCGTTGGTGCCGACAATCTGCACCGCCTCTGGCGGCATGCCCTTGAGCCGTTGAGCGAAGCGTCCCAGGCAGGCGAGGGCCCGCTCCTGGGCGTCTTCAGTGAGCCGGTTGTATTGGTCCAGCCCAGCTCCGAGCTGAACCTTTTCTCCCATCTTCTCGAGGGTCCGGATTTCCCCATGCACTAGTCTGGCAACCACCATGTGGAAGCTGTTCGAGCCCATGTCGATGGCTGCGAGTACCTCGGATGAGGCGGCAGCGTTTTCGGCGGTGGATGCGGCCGTCACGTGGTCGGAATCCTTTTGAGATGAACGTGCGGGGTACTATAAGCGAAATCCCTCAGGCCTGTCAGTAACCGGAAAACCGCGCATTTGACGACGGTCAGGCCTGGATCGGTTCTTACCGCTTCACATCCGGCTGATCAATCGCGTAAAGTATGTCTTACCGTGATTTGGGTGAAAGGTTGTCCGTATAACCCGGACAGCCTTCAGCGACAGTCAACAGCACCTGTGCCCGGCAGGTTATTCCCTGAAAGGGACATGCCGATGTGCAGCAGTAGTGCATGAATCAGGAAAAGGTAATGAGCGGAAATATCGTAAATGTAACCGACGCTTCTTTTGAGCAGGATGTACTGCAGTCCGACGTCCCCGTTCTGGTGGACTACTGGGCAGAGTGGTGCGGCCCCTGCAAGATGATTGCCCCGGTGCTTGAAGAGATTGCCGACGAATACGACGGCAAACTGAAAGTCTGCAAGCTCAACATTGACGAGAACGAGCAGACCCCGCCGAAGTTCAACATCCGCGGTATCCCCACCCTGATGCTGTTCAAGAACGGCAACGTGGACGCCACGAAAGTCGGCGCGCTCTCCAAATCCCAGCTGGCGGCTTTCCTGGACAGCAATCTCTGATTGCAGGCAGGTCACCAGAAACCGCCCCTGAGCCCAGGCTCACGGGCGGTTTTTTTATGGCCAGTTACTTCCAGTCCTCGGAGCGCGCCCGATCGGATTCTTTCTGTTCCACCCAGTGCTCCCCGTCTGAGGTGATTTCCTTTTTCCAGAACGGAGCGGATGTCTTCAGGGCGTCCATGATGAACTCGCAGGCCGCGAACGCGTCCCCACGGTGGGCGCTGCACACCCCGACGAAGACAATCTGGTCGCACAGCGCCAGCCTGCCCACCCGGTGAATCACCCGGGCCTTGCGCACATCCCAGCGCTTCGAGGCGTCATCAATGAGCCCCTGGATCACCTGTTCGGTCATTCCGGGGTAGTGTTCCAGGTAGAGCCCGGTAACGCCCTGCAAGTCACCGCTGTCCCGCACCAGGCCGGTAAACGTTGCAATGGCGCCGGTGCCGGCGCCACTGTCACGCAGCGCCGCGTACTCAGCGGCCACATCAAAATCGTCAGACTGGACCGAAATCATCTCAACCTCCGGTGACCGGCGGGAAAAAGGCAAGCTCGTCGCCGGCTTTCACCTCAGAGCCCGGTTTCGCCATGGCCTGGTTGATCGCAATCATAACCGGCTGGTCGCCCTGCAACTGATCCCAGGGGCCGCCCTGGCTGGCCAGCTCTGCAAGTACATCGCCCGCTGTGAGGCCAGGCCTGGCGTCGATAGCCAGCTGGTCGGTTTTCAGGTCTTCGCGCAGACGGGCGAAGAAGCGCACTGTAATCGTGTTATCACTCATGGTCAGCTCAACAGTTCCGCAAACGAGTAGTAGGTTAGCAGGTCGCCGGGGCTGACGGTGCTGTTTTCAGGCACCACGGCCAGGCCGTCAGCCCAACAGGTAGAGCTCAGGATGCCGGAGCTCTGGTTGGGATAGGCGGCCACCACCGGCCCGGATCCCCGGGATTCCTTGCGGGCCCGGACGAACTCCCGGCGTATTGACGGCGAGTCAATGGTAAAGTCTGCCGGTATCCGCTCGCCCGAGAGAGGTTTCGGGTTGCGCCCCTGGCGTTTCCGGATATAGGGCATGCCCACCATCAGGAAAGTGACCAGCACAGACCCCGGGTTGCCGGGCAGTCCCAGCACCGGGGTCCCCCCGATGGCACCAAAAGCCACCGGTTTCCCGGGCTTGATGGCCATCTTCCAGAGCGACAGACTGCCTGACTCCTCCAGCACTGCACGCACGTGGTCCTCTTCGCCCACGGATACGCCACCGCTGGTGATAACCAGGTCAGCGGCCTCGGCCGCACGCTGCAGTGTTTCGCGGGTCGCCTCGCGCTTGTCCCTGAGTGTTTCGCACAGAACGACCTCGCAACCGGCTTCGGTGAGCAGCCCCATCAGGGTGAAGCGATTGCTGTTGTAGATCTGGCCCGGCCCGAGGGGCGTGCCGGGGTCTACCAGCTCATCTCCCGTGGCGAGAATGGCGACTTTCAACCGCGCCAGGACGGCAACCCGGGCAACGCCCATGGAGGCCAGTAGTCCCATCTCATTGGGACGTACCTGTGTACCTTTTGCCAGAGCAAGATCGCCCCGGGTGAGATCCTGCCCCCGGCGGCGAATATTCTGCCCTTCGTCTACTTCCGCCTGTACAAGAATGCCGGATTCCGTCACCTCAATCCGCTCCTGCATGACCACCGAGTCGGCGCCCTCGGGAATCTCTGAGCCGGTAAAGATGCGCGCAGCGGTGCCGGGTTCCAGGGGCTTCGGCGCTTCACCGGCCGGAATCCGGGCCGAGACCGGTATTGGCCGGTCTCCATGCAGATCCTGTTTGCGCAGGGCGTATCCGTCCACCGCACTGTTGTCAGCCGGCGGCACGTCGGCCGGCACATAGTGGTTTTCGGCAAGTACCCGGCCCAGGGAGTCGGCCAGTGCGACGGTTTCAATCTGCGCAACCACCGGTGCTTCCGACAACAAGTGGTCCAGGGCATCTTCCAGGGGCGTGAGGTTTGGCTTGGCCATCAAGTCTTAACTCCGATCGGGATGTCTTCTGCCTCAGCGCTTGGCGCGCTGTCCAATGACTTCGTTGAGCCGCGACATTGGCTTCTCGGGTTTGCGCAAGACCAGCCCCGAGAAATTGCATGGTGTGTGACGGCTGTCCAGCTGACTGAGGAGAATGCCTTCCCAGCCGGTGCGGCAGGCGCCGGTCGAGCCGGGCAGGCAGAAGATCACCGTGTGGTTTGCCATTCCCGCCATCGCCCGTGACTGCACGGTTGATGATCCGATTTCGGCGGCTGACAGGCGGCGGAATTCCTCACCAAAGCCTTCGATGGTTTTGTCGAGCAAAGGCCTTACCGCCTCCGGTGTGCTATCTCGTTCAAGCAGGCCGGTGCCACCGGTAATGATCACTGCGTGCACCTGTGAATCGGCAATCCAGCCGGACAACAAGGCCCGCACCAGATAGACGTCGTCCGGCAGGATCCGGCGGGCGACCAGGTTGTGGCCGGCTTCGACCACGCTGTCCTCCAGAAATTGCCCGGACGTGTCCTGTTCAGGCCCACGGGTATCGGAGACGGTCAGCAGGGCAACGTTCAGGGGTTTCATTTCGGTACTGGGTACACTGCTCATGGATGGGCTCCATAATCGTTGAAAAGTTGTTATACGCCAGTATCGCCATCACGGGCTTTTAATGGAAGGGAGTAACCCATCAGGGGGAGGCGCCAGCGGCCGGTTGTGGCCGGTTTGGCGTGAAATTGCTGTTAATTTGTGCAGTGCACTTGACATTCGCCAGTCAGGTGGCCGATGATCGCTCTTGCCCGGCGAACGGTTGTTCCCACTCTCTGGCTTCAGTACCTTAATTCCGGACTCCATCTACACCGGTTGCTCCAACTGGCCAGCACCAAGTTCAGCGTTTTTTTACGATCAATACGTTCAGGGGCACCCCTGTCATTCCAATACTCGTTTACTTCCATTCCTGAAAATCCAACAAACTATGAATCTTACTGAACTCAAGCAGAAATCCGTGCCCGAATTGCTCGATATTGCGCAAGAGATGGGCCTCGATAACCTGGCTCGTTCGCGCAAACAGGATGTGATCTTCACAATCCTGAAGAAGCACGCAAAAAGCGGCGAAGACATCTACGGCGACGGCGTACTGGAAATTCTGCAGGACGGCTTCGGCTTCCTCCGTTCCGCTGACGCCTCCTACCTGGCAGGGCCTGACGACATCTATGTCTCTCCGAGTCAGATCCGCCGGTTTAACCTGCGCACGGGCGACACGGTCGCAGGCAAGATTCGCCCGCCCAAAGATGGTGAGCGCTACTTTGCCTTGTTGAAGGTCAGCGAGATCAATTTCGACAAGCCGGATAACGCCCGAAACAAGATTCTCTTCGAGAACCTCACGCCGCTGTTCCCGGACGAGCGCCTGATGCTCGAGGCCGGTAACGGCAGTACCGAGGATCTCTCCTCCCGGGTCCTGGACCTGGTTGCGCCCATCGGTAAAGGCCAGCGCGGGCTTATCGTTTCCCCGCCCAAGGCCGGTAAGACACTGCTGATGCAGAGCATCGCCCAGTCCATCACCCGCAACAATCCAGAGTGCCATGTCATGGTACTGCTGATTGACGAGCGGCCAGAGGAAGTGACCGAGATGCAGCGCACCGTGCGCGGCGAGGTCATCGCCTCCACGTTTGACGAGCCGCCGGCCCGCCACGTGCAGGTTGCTGAAATGGTGATTGAAAAGGCCAAGCGTCTGGTAGAGCACAAGAAGGACGTGGTCATCCTGCTGGATTCCATCACCCGTCTGGCTCGTGCCTACAACACGGTGATCCCGTCCTCCGGCAAGGTCCTGACCGGTGGTGTTGACGCCCATGCCCTGGAAAAACCCAAGCGCTTCTTCGGTGCCGCCCGTAACGTGGAAGAAGGTGGAAGCCTGACCATCCTTGCCACGGCGCTGGTCAACACTGGTTCCAAGATGGACGAGGTTATCTACGAGGAGTTCAAGGGCACCGGCAACATGGAGATCCATCTGGATCGCAAGATTGCCGAGAAGCGAACCTATCCGGCGATCAATATCCGCAGCTCCGGCACCCGTCGTGAGGATCTGCTGATGAGTGAAGCCGACATCCAGCGGGTCTGGATCCTGCGCAAGCTCCTGCATTCTATGGACGACGATACCGCCGCCATCGAGTTCCTGCTGGACAAGCTCAAGGACACCAAGACCAACGACGAGTTTTTCCAGTCCATGAAGCGTCGTTGATCTCTCCCTAAGCTAGGACTAGCGCCTCTGGTTTTGGGGGCGGGCAGAGCCGGGGAGAACCTCCCCGGACACGCCGTGAACCCATCCCTGGGGGCTCGGCATTGCCATCCCTGGCAATGCACGGTCCGGGGAGGTTCTCCCCGGCTCCGCCGTTCATGCCACGTGCGCGCAGTTTGTTCCAACTGCTTTAAAGCAGTCCAGCGACCACCGATCTCCGTAGTACTGGCATATCTGAACGGAGTAACCGATGAAATACAACGACCTGCGAGACTTCATTGACCAGCTGGAGAAGCTGGGTGAGCTGAAACGCATCAGCGTTGAAGTCGACCCCCATCTGGAAATGACCGAAATCTGCGACCGTACATTGCGGGCAGGTGGTCCTGCGTTGTTGTTTGAAAACCCCAAGGGCTATGACATGCCGGTGCTGGCCAACCTGTTCGGGACACCGAAGCGGGTAGCGTTGGGCATGGGGCAGGATAACGTCACGGCGCTTCGGGACATCGGTAAGCTCCTCGCGTTTCTCAAGGAACCGGATCCCCCCAAGGGTTTCCGCGATGCCATCGAAAAACTGCCGCTGTTCCGGCAGGTGATGCGCATGAGCCCCAAGGTACTGCGTTCCGCGCCCTGCCAGGATGTCGTGATCGAAAAGGATCAGGTGGACCTGTATCAGATTCCGGTGCAGCATTGCTGGCCTGGCGATGCCGGGCCGCTGGTGACCTGGCCACTGGTGATTACCCGTGGGCCCCATAAAGAACGCCAGAACCTGGGCATCTACCGGCAGCAGGTCATCGGTCGCAACCGTCTGATCATGCGCTGGCTGAGTCATCGCGGTGGTGCCCTGGATTTCCAGGAGTTCCAGAAGAGCAATCCCGGCCAACCCTATCCGGTGGCTGTGGCCCTCGGTGCCGATCCGGCGACCATTCTGGGGGCGGTGACGCCGGTGCCGGATACGCTGTCGGAATACGCCTTTGCCGGGCTGCTTCGCGGCAGCCGGACCGAGCTGGTCAAGGCGGGGCTGAGCGATCTGCAGGTGCCGGCAAGCGCCGAAATCGTGCTGGAAGGTTTCATCTACCCGGATGACATGGCGCCGGAAGGACCGTTCGGTGATCACACCGGTTACTACAACGAAGTGGACCACTTCCCGGTATTCACCGTAGAACGGGTCACTCATCGCCGGGATCCGATCTATCACAGTACCTATACCGGTCGCCCGCCTGATGAGCCGGCGATTCTCGGGGTGGCCCTGAACGAGGTCTTTATTCCGATTCTGCAGAAGCAGTTCCCGGAGATCGTGGATTTTTACCTGCCACCGGAAGGCTGTTCCTATCGCCTTGCAGTGGTGACCATGAAGAAACAGTACCCCGGCCATGCCAAACGGGTGATGATGGGGGTATGGTCGTTTCTTCGGCAGTTCATGTACACCAAATTTGTGATTGTCACGGATGACGACGTGAATGCCCGTAACTGGGAAGACGTGATCTGGGCGATCACTACCCGGATGGATCCAACCCGGGATACCACGCTGGTGGAGAATACGCCCATCGATTACCTGGACTTTGCCTCGCCGGTATCCGGCCTGGGTTCCAAAATGGGGATGGATGCCACCAACAAGTGGCCGGGTGAGACCACCCGGGAGTGGGGTGAGCCGATCGCCATGACCGAAGATGTGAAAAAACGCGTCGACGAGCTGTGGGATACCCTGGGTATTGAAAGTCCGGCATCGCGCCCCGACTGATATGGGCAGTGAACATCGGGCGGTGCGGCTTTGGCCCTCTGGTATCGCCTTCATTGCCGCGTCGGAGGCAGACTTGCTCGGCGCTGCCGCGCGGGCTGGCGTAGCTGTGCCGGCAGCCTGTCGCAACGGGGTATGTGAAATCTGCGAGGCCCGGTTACTGAAGGGCGCCGCGCTTAATACCCGAAACCAACAGACTATAAAGATCGGTGAGCGCTTGATGATGTGCCGTAGCATCGCGCTCACGGATCTGGAACTGGAGATATCCGCCGTTATGGCAGCTGGAAACAATCAGCCTGGCAAGTTTCAGGCAAAAGTCGTGGACGTAAGGTCGATCAGTCACGATGTCTATCGCGTTGAGCTACAGCTTCCGCGGCGTCGGGAGCTGTCGTTTCATGCCGGGCAATATCTGTCGGTCAATCTGCCTGATGCTGACCCCTGTTACTTTTCCATCGCCAGCAGTCCATCGGACCAGAATATCGAGCTGCATATCCAGGCGACCCCCGAGTGGGTGTCCGCGCAGAAGGTGATTGATGCCCTGACGTCCGGTGGCGAGGTAACCGTGGAGCTGCCCCATGGCAAAGCCTGCCTGGCGTCAGTGCCGACCAGGCCGCTGTTGCTGGTGGCTGCCGGCACCGGCTTTGCCCAGATGAAGAGCCTGGTGGATTACCTCCGGGAAACGTCCTACGACCAACCGGTCAAGCTGTACTGGGGAGTTCGTCGACACGAGGACATGTATCTTCGCGCCCTGGCACAGCAGTGGCAGGACGAGTGGCCCCGCTTCACGTTCCTGCCGGTGGTGGGAGATGACGAGGATAATGACTGGGCTGGCCATCACGACCAGCTGGTTCGCGCGGTGCTTGCATCCGGTATGGACTGGAAGAATGTGGAGGTCCATGCCAGCGGTTCGCCCACCATGGTGTACACACTGATGGATGCTCTGGTAGATGCGGGCCTGCCCGAAGAGGCGTTCTTTTCTGACGTGCTGGAGTACGCCCCCCGTTCGTGAAGCAGCCTGTGTAGTCGAATAAAAAAAGGGCCAGATGAGACGTTCATCTGGCCCTTTTTCTTTACACCCTGGCGCTAAGCCCTCGGCATTGGCAGTTCCGGCAGCCCGTTATCCTTGGCCAGCCCCTGCATCAGCAATTTGACGCTGGCTCCTTCCTCGCCCATGTGGGCATTCAGGCGGCTTAGCTCCGCCAGTGCCTCCCGGCTCCGCTTCAGCCGCAGGCTGGTCTCGAAATATTCACGTGCCTTGCCCCAGAGTTCGTTGCGAAGGCTCAGCCGTCCCAGGGCCAGCAGAAGCTCGGGGTTGTTGGGCCGGTCTTTCAGCCATTGTTCGGCCAGCAACAACTGTTCATCCGGTTTCTGGCCCTTCACCCGCCCGTACAGATTGATCAGCTCATCGCTCCAGTGGTTGCGCAGCACCTTGCGCAACAGGGTTTCGGTCTGTACCTCGTCGCCAAGGCTGGCAAGCAGGCGGGCGTAGTCCCTTATGGTGTATTCGTCGCGACGCAGGAAGCCCGGCAATTCGTCCCAGAGCCTGGTCAGCGGTTCCAGGGATGCATCGGGATCCTGTTTCTGCTGGCGCCGGCAATCTTCCGCGGCACGCTCCAGCAGGTTATGCCAGACCTGGCGTTCCAGATCATTGAGTTCCGCTTCCGAGAGCACGCTGCGTTTGCGAAGTTCAGGCAATAACCTGGACAGTTCGCGCCAGTCTTCCAGGCGCAGATAGGTGTTTTTGAGCAGTTTCAGCACAAAGGGGTGATGGGGCGACTGTTTGCGAAGGCGAACCAGCGTGGCCAGGGCCTGTTCAAGGCGGTTGCCTGCCAGTTGCAGCTGGGCCTGGGTAATACCGACGGCCATGTCAGAGCCGGGGGTGCTGTCGAAGGCCTTGCGAAGCAGATCATCCACGGCCTCGTGATCACCGGTCTCGAACGATGCCTGGGCGGCGGCAAGATAATTGATCAGGGGCGTGTCGGCATGGCTTGCGGAGGATGTCAGCAGTTTGCGGGCCCTGGGCCAGTTGCCTTCGGCCAGCGCCAGCAAACCCTGGGTGGTCCGGCGTCGGGCCCGGCGTTCATTTCCGCGGGCAATCCAGCCCGCCACCAGGCCGGTGCTGGTTCTGAGTCGGCGGATAAGGTTGATGGTCAGGACAGTCAGCACGATCAGGGCCACGATCAGGCCCAGCCCCACCCAGAAGTTGGTTTCGATCAGGTAATGGCCAAGGCTGATCCGGATGTAGCCCAGATCATATTGCAATCCGAGGGACAGGCCGGTGCCAATCAGCAGCGCCAGCAGAACGATCAGTAACAGGCGAATCATGAATCACCGCCTCCATTACCATCGTCGGCGTTGTCCTCGCCATTACCGTTGTTGGCATTGAGGCGTCCGGCCAGCCGCTCCTTGAGCAGGTCCAGGGACTGACTGATATCCGGCAGCTCCGGGTCCACGTTTTTGCCGGCCAGCTCAGCCAGGGTTTCACTCAGGGCGGTGACCCGGGGATTGCTTGCGTTGTACCAGTCGTCAATGGTGGTTCGGGCCTTGGTAAGGGCGCGCTCATACAGCGGCTGGTTGCCCCGCAATACCGCCATCTCTGCCTCTTCCAGCATCAGTTGGAGGTTCAGTCGGGCATAGGCGCTCTGGTCGGGAGAGAGCAGCGGCTTGACCGGTTCGTCCATGCGGCGCACAACCACCACCTGCATCAGTGTTGCTTTCACCTTGTTCCAGGCCTGTACCACAGCGCCGGGTTCTTCGCCGGTTCCAGCGCTTTCTCCTTCTGCAGCGCTGACCACAAAGCCGGGCGCGTTCTCACTGATCAGGGCCTGGTCGGTAAGCTGGTGAATGCTGTTGATGGCCGCTTCCAGTGTCAGGTAGAGTCCGGTGCGGTCAACGCCGGTCAGGCCCTTGAGTGCGAGGATTTCGCGAGCCAGTTGCTGGCGAACCGGGTAGACACCGATGTCGTCGGATTCAGTCAGCACTTCGTCTGCCGCTTCCAGGGCCGACATGGCTCCGCGGATGTCTTTTTCGATCATCAACCGCTGATTGGCAATGCGCAGAAGGTATTCCGCCTCGGCCAGCAGCCAGTCCGTGCGTGTGCGGTTTCCGGCTTCCAGCAGTTCACGGGCATTGTGGTCGATCTGGCGCTGCTGGGTGGCAATAAGTTCCCGCTGGCTCGCCAGTTTCTCTTCGAGGGACTGCAGGCGCTGGCTTTGCTGGCTGCCGCGGTCGCCATAGAGATCTTCAAGCTGGGCGGTGTCCTGCTTCAGACTCTGGAGTGTCTGCATGACAGCCTGGTGATTGTTCCACTGTTGCCAGCTCCAGAGCGCCAGGGCGATTGCGATGATGAGGGCGAGAATGGCAACCAGCCATACCGGCCAGAGTTTCTGGCGAGCAGGCGGTTCCTTGGAAACGGTTGCGGGCAGTTGATTCGTAGTGTCTGTCACGGGCGTCCTTACTTGGCTTTTCCGGAGCCACCGTCCCGGCCGGCAAGTTGCGCTGCAACCGTGGCCACGATGTCGTTATCGGCAAGGCTTCCTGGTATACACGGATTTAGGAATCCCGCTGCCCGGGCCTGTTCGGCAACCCGATCTGCGGGAACAATCAATAACCTATCGTATAGATTATGGCCGCTATTCGCACATAGTGCGATGAGATTGTTCAAGGTTTCGCCCGACAGGGCGACGATGGCCTCCGGAGCAAAGGTATCGAGGGTGGCCCGGATCCGCTCCGGCGCGTGGTCAGGGCGAAAGCGGCGGTACAGGGGCAGCAGGGTCACGCGGGCGCCCCTGGCTTCAAGGGTTTCGCGGATCAGTTCGCGTCCGGTTTCCCCGCGAGCGAGCAGAACCCGCTCATGCTGGAGGTTTTGCAGTGACGGCAATGCCAGTAGTGCCTCGCTGGTCCAGCCCTCGGGCGGCCGCCGCGGGCTGAGACCGTGTTCCGCAAGCACGGCTGCGGTGCCGGCACCAACGCCATACCAGCGGATGCCCATGGGCACCTGGGGCCACCAGGTGTCCACCTCTTCCAGCAGCAGCCGGGCGGCAAACGGGCTGACTGCGATCACATGGGAAAATTCATCCAGGCTCAGAATGAGTGTGCGGCGCTCGGGCGTTTCCGGCAGAGGTTCCCGGTCAATCAGTGGCAGGATATGTACATCGGCACCGGCTGCACGAAACCGGCTGGCCAGGCGCGAAGCCTCGGGCTCGGGCCGGCAGATCAGAATCCGCCGGCCGTTCAGGTCGGGCTCAGGTTGGTGTGTGGCCATAGATTTCAGCCAGCACCTTGTCGGCTCCGAGAGCCAGCAGATCCTCGGCCAGTTCCCGGCCCAGACGTTCGCCTTCGGCCCGTGGCGCGCGGCCTTCGACCCGGAAAATCTGGGTGCCATCAACAGCGCCCACCAAGCCCCGCAGCCAGATTGTATCGTCGTCTTCAAGAAGCGCGTACGCCGCGATTGGCACCTGACAACCACCTTCCAGCCGACGGTTCAGAGCCCGTTCGGCGGTGACGCGATCCCAGGTGTCTTTGTGCTTCAGGGGTTCGAGCATGGCCAGCAGATCCTGGTCATCGACCCGGCATTCAATGCCCAGGGCGCCCTGGCCGACCGCCGGCAGCGACAACGTGTCGGGCAGGCAGTAGCGGATGCGCTCGTGAAAGCCCAGACGCTTAAGCCCGGAGCTGGCCAGTACAATCGCTTCGTATTCGCCGGCATCAAGCTTGGCCAGCCGGGTGTTGACGTTGCCCCGCAGCACGCGAATCTCCAGGTCCGGGCGGTAGGCCCGCAGCTGGGCCTCCCGGCGCAGGCTCGCAGTGCCAACCACGGCGCCGTGGGGCAGGGCGTCAACGTTGTCATAGTGGTTGCTGACGAAGGCATCGGTCGGGTCTTCCCGTTCGCAGATCGCCACCAGCCCCAGTCCTTCCGGGAATTCCATGGGCACGTCTTTCATGGAGTGGACGGCCAGGTCTGCGCGGCCGTCCAGCATAGCTTCTTCCAGTTCCTTGACGAACAGGCCCTTGCCGCCGATTTTGGCCAGAGGCACGTCCAGGATCTTGTCGCCCTGGGTCTTTATCTTGACCAGTTCCACGGTGATGTTGTCGTGCAGCCTTTCCAGCTCGGCCTTAATGAATTCCGCCTGCCACAGCGCAAGGGCGCTGCTGCGGGTTGCAATGCGAAGGGTACGTTTGGACATGACACTCACTGTCGGTTCGGAAAAATGTCCGCCAAGGTTACCTTGTAGCGGCAGAAAAGTCCCGCAGCTCCCGCCTCAGGCGCGCTGCTGATTCAGCCCGGCTGATGTTCCTGAAGCCACTGGCGGACATTGCTGGCATGGCGGCGACTGACCGGCAGTTCGCCCCGGCCTTCCCTCAGGGCGACCAGGTTGTGGCCATCCGGCGTCCGTCTCAGTGCCTGGATAAAGCGAACCCCCACCAGGGTGTTCCGGTGGATCCTGAGCAGGGTGCTCGGGTAGCTGTTTTCCAGTTCCTTCAGCGTGTAGTCACACACGGTTTCGCCCCGGGCGTGATGGATGGTGACGTATTTTTGATCTGCCTCGCAGTAGAGGATTTCCGACAGATCGATCAGCTCGGTGCCGCGGTGCGTGCGCACCGCCAACTGTTCCTGGCTGTGGGCAGCCTGGCCGTTGAGTGCCTGCAACTGTACCCGGTTGACCCTGCCGGCCCGGGCCAGGGCCTCCGCCAAGGCCTCTTTGCGAACCGGTTTGAGCAGGTAGGCGATGGCCTGCACGTCGAATGCCTGGATAGCGTAGTGGTCGTAGGCCGTGCAGAAGATCAGCGCCGGTGGATTGGCCAGCTGGCTAAGTCTGCTGGCGGCCTCCATGCCGTCCATGCCCGGCATCCGGATATCCAGCAACAGTATGTCTGGCTCCAGTTCCGCCACCTGTTTCAAGCAACTGTCGCCGTCTGCAGCTTCGCCACAGACCCGATACCCCGGAACCGCCTCCACCAACCGGCGGATGCGTTCCCGGGCCAGGGGTTCGTCATCGGCGATCAGGACGCTGCGGGTATCAGTCATGTCTTGTCTCGGTTCCGTTGGTCAGGGGTTTATTGTTTTCGGGCTCTCTGCTCGCCGGCCTTCCGTCGCGGCAGTCGCAGGGTAACCGTGTACACATCGTGCTGGTGGCTGTGTTTGAGCACCGCCGGCTCACCGAAAAGCGCCCGTAGCCGTGACTGAATGTTGGCCAGCGCCATTCGGTTGCCGTCATGTTGCTGCTTATTCTGGTCCGGCTTTGGATTCTGTACCAGCAGGTAGACAAATTCGCCTTTGGCCTGGGCTTCAATCCTGACGGTGCCACCGTCCGGGCGCGGCTGGATACCATGGTAGATGGCGTTTTCCACCAATGGCTGCAGTGTGAGCGGGGGAATGGCCTGGTGCTCCAGGCCTTCTTCAATCTGCCATTCCAGTTTCAGGCGGTCGCCCAGGCGCAGTGCTTCGATGGCCAGGTAACGCTGGCACAAAGCCAGTTCCCTCGATAGCGGAATCAGCTGGTCGCCGGTGCGAAGGCTGGCGCGAAACAGTTCCGAAAGATCCAGAACGGCTTCTTCGGCCCGTTCCGGATTGATGGCAATCAGGCTGGCAATGGTGTTCATGCTGTTGAACAGGAAGTGTGGCTGAATGCGGGCCTGCAGTGATGCCAGATGCGCCTGCATTTCCGCTTCACGCTGCTGTTGCCACTGGTGCTGCAGGTAAAAATAGCGCAGCACCATGAGCACGATCAGCAACGCCAGCAGCATCTTCTTGGCCACGCCCTGCCAGACAGCCACGCCGTCCTGGGGGTGCAGGACGCTGTCTGCAAACAGGCTGAAGGCGAGCACATCCAGCAGCACAATGGCGACGATGGTGGTCGTTGCCCCGGAGACGGACATCCGTGCAAGCCGGGTGCGCAAAAGGCAGATCAGGGCGGCACTGGTGAGGGTGGTCCACTGCACGAACAGCGACAACAGCCCGAAGTAATTCCAGTCGATCCAGCCCCGCTCCGCCTGCACGATGGCGAGCACCAGAACCAGCAGTTCACTGGTGACCAGCAACAGGAACACGGCCCGTACCCGGCACAGGTCCGGAACGAAGAACTCGCTCTCTGTCACACCTTTGTCCCCGTTACGGGGTGTCTCCTTTACCCGGGTCAGAATGGTATACTCCCGCCACGTTCAATGTACCCAGTTCCCGCCAGATGATGCCGGGCTGTCAGCAGGAAAGATAGACCATGACGGATCAGAAAAAGTCTGACCAGACCACAAGCTCTGAAAAACCCTGGGGCGGACGCTTCAGTGAACCCACCGATGCCTTTGTTGAAAAATTTACCGCATCCGTGGGATTTGACCAGCGCCTGTACCACCACGACATCACCGGTTCCATCGCCCATGCCACCATGCTGGCCGAGGTCGGCGTGCTCACCAACGAGGAGCGGGACCAGATCATCGAAGGCCTGAAAGGGGTCAAGGCAGACATCGAGGCCGGTAATTTCCAGTGGTCGGTCAGCCTTGAAGACGTGCACATGAACATTGAGGCGCGCCTGACCGACCGTATTGGCATAACCGGCAAGAAACTGCACACCGGCCGGAGCCGCAACGATCAGGTGGCCACCGATATCCGTCTGTACCTGCGGGACGAAATCGATGTCATTGCCGAGGAGCTGAAGCGCCTGCAAACGGGCCTGCTGGACCTGGCCGAGCGCGAGGCGGGTACCATCATGCCCGGCTTCACCCATCTGCAAACCGCCCAGCCGGTCACCTTCGGGCACCACCTGCTGGCCTGGTACGAAATGCTGGTACGGGATGCCGAGCGCCTGCAGGATTGCCGCAAGCGGGTCAACGTGATGCCCCTGGGCGCAGCGGCCCTGGCAGGCACTACCTATCCCATTGATCGGGCAATGACCGCCCGACTGCTGGGCTTCGACCGGCCCACCGAGAACAGCCTGGACTCTGTCAGCGACCGGGATTTTGCCATCGAGTTCTGCAGCTTTGCGGCACTGCTGATGACGCATCTTTCCAGATTCAGCGAGGAGCTTGTGCTATGGACCTCCGCCCAGTTCGACTTCATTGATCTGCCGGACCGGTTCTGCACCGGCTCGTCCATCATGCCCCAGAAAAAGAACCCCGACGTGCCGGAACTGGTCCGGGGCAAGACCGGTCGTGTCAATGGCCACCTGATCAGCCTGCTGACCCTGATGAAAAGCCAGCCGCTGGCCTACAACAAGGACAACCAGGAAGACAAGGAACCACTGTTCGACACGGTCGATACCATCAAGGGCTGCCTGAAAGCCTACGCCGACATGATTCCGGCCATTCGCTCCAAGGCCGATAACATGAGAGTGGCAGCCAAGCGCGGTTTCTCGACCGCTACCGATCTGGCGGATTACCTGGTCAAGAAAGGCGTGCCTTTCCGGGACGCCCACGAGATCGTGGGCAAGTCCGTGGCGTTCGGTGTGGCTGAAGGTCGTGACCTGTCTGATATGACCCTCGAAGAGCTGCAGCAGTTCTCCGATCATATCGGCGCCGATGTTTTCGATGTGCTGACCCTGGAAGGTTCGGTCCAGGCCCGTGATCATCTCGGTGGCACAGCGCCGGATCAGGTGCGTGCGGCGGTCGGTCGGGCCCGCAACCAGCTGGGTTGAGCCGGCGCACTCAGCGGGGCGAAACGGTTAACCGCCGATTCGCCCTGTAGCGAGGTCTACCGCCGCCGGCGTGAGTTCGTCCAGTGGCTCAGGTCGGCATAGCCGGTAGCCCTGTCCGTAGTGAATGCCCAGAGTCCGTACCTTGCGAAGGGCATCGTCGCTTTCGATAAACGTGGCCACCGTCACTTTGCCGGCGGCCTCGGCAATCCGGTGCAGTGCTTCCAGCATCACCTGCTGCACCGGGTCCTCCTCCAGCTGCTGAACCATTCTCCGGTCCAGTTTGATGATATCCACGGGTAATCTCGCCGCCAGGCTGTAGCTTTCCACCGATGCGCCGGCACCGTCCAGGGCGACGCGGAAGCCTGCCCGATGCAGGGCGTCGCAAAGCACGGCCACGTCGTCGGGATACTGGGTGGCGTGGGCCTCACGGATTTCCAGGCAGAAACAGTCCGGGGCAAACGGGGATTGGTTCAGGGCATCGGCCATGAAGTCGGCGAAGGTGTCATCCAACACAGTTGCCAGTGACAGGTTAAATCCACAGTACTTCAATCGGGGTTCCAGCAAGGGCTGGTTACCGAGCCATTCCAGGGTTTGCCGGATCACCTGGCGATCCAGGCGCTTTGCCAGGTCAAACCGTTCCGCAATGGGCAGGAAATCGTCGGGCAGGAGTGTCGTCTCATCATCCGACGTTGTTGGAATCCGACAGAGGATTTCGATGTGATCGCCCCAGGTGGGGCTGGCCACCGGCCTCATGGCCTGGTATTCCAGAATCAGCGACTGTTTGTCCAGCGCGTCGCGGATCTGCTCGACCCGTTTGCTGGCCACTGAATCGTCCGTCTGGTTGGCAATAGCGCTGGCCGCGTGAACCCGGTTGCGTCCGGAGGTTTTGGCGGTGTGGCACAGGTCCGCAGCCTGGACCAGAAGCTGCTCCGGATCCGCAGGGACGTCGTTGTCCAGAATCAACAGGCCGCCCGATGCGGTGGTCTGGAGGCTGTGACCCTGCCAGTCGAAGACAAAGTCGCCGATCAAATCAAGGGTTTCCTGGGCAATCTTGCGGGCCCGCGCTTCCGGGCAGTTCTCGATCAGAAGGGCGAAGGTGTCGCCAGCGAGGCGGGCGAGGGCGTCACGCTGCCGGACGCGCACGCCGAGGTTGCCGGCCAGCTCCCTGAGGTAGCGATCACAGGTGCCGCTGCCAGCAAGATCGTTAAAGCGTTCGAATTCATCCAGATCCAGGTAGAGCAGGCTGTCGCAGGATTCCCGATGGGTTTTCTGCTCCAGGGTTCTTAATACCCGAGCGATGAATGCCTTTCTGTTCATCAGGCCGGTAACCGGATCGTGACGTATCCGGTATTCCTCACTGGAGGCGTGATTCAGCCTGGGCTCAATGCGACGGGCCACGTGCACCGCGCCGGTGATTTCGCCCTGGTCGTTGGTCAGGCGCTGGTAATGGAATTCATGCACTGGTAGCTGGCGCGACTGCTGGGCCATGGGCATCTCGACCACGAAGTTGTCACGTTCGAAGGCCCGGTGCCAGAGCCGTTCCATCAGCCTGCGTTCGTTCGGGAACTCCTGAAGCAGGTCGCTCAGGTTGTCGCCTGCCTCCGGGCGCCCGCCAAAGGTTTCGGCAAACTGTCTGGCCCAGGCGTCATTGAAGTGGAGCAGGTTGAACGAGAGATCGACCGCCACAACCAGATCGGAGGTGGCGCTGGTGACCGCTGCGAGCATGGTGTTTGCGTGCTGGCGAGCCCTGTCGAGTTTCATATCGGCGGTCCGGTCTACCAGGGTGCCGCCGAGCCCGGTAATCCGGCCGCCCTGTTTCAGAGCCCGACAACTGAGCGTCACCCGCCGATGGTTCTGTTGCGAGGTAACGATATCGAGGTTGAGGGAGAATGCGTCTCCGGTTCGGAGGCAACGGCGGAACATGGCCCGGACCCTGGCCTGGCCGGTCTGGCAGTAGAAAAGCGCCTGTTCGGGCGTGATTTCGGCGCCCGGTCTCAGCTCAAGAAGCTGGAACATTCCCTCGGTCCAGGTCATTTCATTCGTGCGGGTGTCCAGTTCCCAGATCCCGAAACCGGCAATGCTCTCCGCTGCTCGCAACAGGCGGGAATCCCTGCTTGAGCTGTCGCACAGGGCAATCGTGGCACTCGCCGCCTTGTCGGAATCCCGAACGTCGAGTCGCAGGCTCAGGCAGGCGGTGTAGAAGAAACCTTCCTTGTGCCGGAAGGTCACCAGGACGTTCTGGCCACGCTCGATCCGGTGGCGGTTTGCCGGTGCAAAAGGATCATCCTGGCGAGATGCCAGGATCCGGTGCACCGGTTGGCCTTCCAGTTCACTACTCTCATAACCGAGCACTGCCTCGGCCTGGTGGTCAGCGAACAGTACTTTTCCTTCATCGTCGATGCGTAAAACGGTCTGGCGCCCGGAGGTCGCGGACTGGTCCGAACGGTAGCGGCGAATGATGAATTCTTTCACAGCGGGTAAGCCTCGCGTGTCCTGCAGCTTTTATTTTTTTAAAGGTTTTGCCACGATGCCGACATCATACTCATACTGATGCTGAAAAGAACCTCTCTGCGGAGCCGCCTTGACCGCCCACGTTGCCCCGATTTCCCTCGACTTTGAGGAGGGAATAGATCGCAAGACCCTCCGTCGCCTGAGGGACCGGTTTCTGCTGGTCAATCAGCAGCGCTGGAATCGTGCCCACTCGGCCCTGTCCTATCGCCAGCAAATGGTGCTGGAGATTCTGCCACTGGTTTTTCATCTCAATCATCCGGCCCTGCCCGGTTACCTGGACAGCGATTGCCCCTATGGCCTGAGCAACTATCAGCCGTCACCGGCCACCATCAATGCCGCTCGTCGACTGGCCCGGACTTTTTCGCTGAAGGATGAAGGCAAGCGCAAACCGGATCTGGACGCCATGTTCCTGATGGGCAGCCCGGGAACCCTTGGCCATTCCGTGGCCAGTGACCTCGATGTCTGGCTCTGTCACCGCAGTGACCTGCCCGAGCGGGGTATCCGCTGTCTTGAGCGCAAAGCCGCGAAGCTGGCCCGCTGGGCGGAATCTTTCGGTGTCGAACTGCACGTATTCGTCTTCTGTGCTTCGGATTGGCGTGCCGGTCGGCAACGGGTAGAGGTGACCGGCGAGAACTGTGGCAGCGCCCAGCATTTCCTGCTGCTGGACGAGTTCTACCGGACCAGCATCCATCTGGCCGGTGCCTGGCCCATGTGGTGGCTGATTCCTGCGGAGCGGGAGGAAACCTACGATGACTGCATGCGCAGGCTGGTAGATTACCGGTTTGTGCGCGCCGAGGACTATATCGATTTTGGCCCGGTGCCGGCGATTCCGGAGGAAGAATTCCTTGGTGCGGGCGTCTGGCAGTTGTACAAGGGGATTGATGCGCCCTGGAAGTCGATTCTGAAACTCCTTCTGATCGAATGTTATGCGCGGACCACCGGTGAGGCTCTGTTGTCCAGCCAGTTCAAGCGGGCCGTTTTCCGCGGCGAAACCGATGCCGACCGTCTGGACCCTTACGTCATGCTCTACAATCGGCTGGAGGGCTGGCTGACCGGGCCGGAAGTGGCGTCGAGGCTGGACCTGATTCGCCGGAGCCTGTATCTGAAAGCCGGTTTGCCACTGACACGGTCCGAGGTCTCCGGTGAGCAGTGGCGTGCCCGCCTGCTGCGCCAGCTGGTGACAGGTTGGGGCTGGAGTGAAAACACGCTGGCGGAGCTGGATGATCGTCAACGCTGGCGGGCAGAGGATGTCACCACCCTGCGTCGCACCATCGTCAACGAATTGACCCACGGTTACCGCCTGCTGTCGAAAATGGCCAGGGAGCATGGCCAACGCGCCGCCATCAGCGCCAACGATATCAATCTCCTCGGCCGCAAGCTTTATGCCGCGTTTCAGCGCAAGGCGGGCAAGATCGAGCAGATCAATCCCGGGCTGGCCCCGTCGCTGGCGGAGGAAAACCTGGCATTTCATCATCAGTCGGAGCAGGGCGGCGACGCCGACGGCTGGCTGCTTTACCGGGACCTCGAAGACCCGGCAGACGCTTTCTGGCAGCCGGTTATCCGTCGCTCTGGCAATCTGGCGGAACTGATGGTCTGGTGCTATTGCAACGGTCTGCTGACCCGCTCGACTCGGCTGAATGTGCGGTCGGGCAACAGTATTGCGTCCGTCAGCGAGTTGCGTGAAATGCTTGATGCCCTGTCTGCGTTCCTGCCATTTCCGATTGCCCCGGCGGAACGGGAAGCGTTGTCCCGGGGCGTCCGGCCATTGAGGAATCTGCTGTTGGTGAACGTCGGCATTGACCCTCAGGCCCACCTCACGGAAAAGGGCCTTCACAAGCTCAGTTCCCGGCACGATTCCCTGGGCTTTAGCGGCGGGCGGGAGAATCTGGTCATCAGCATCGACCAGATTACCTTCAACAGCTGGCATGAAGTCAGTCTCCAGCATTACGCAGCGGGCGATACACTGATCCAGTGCCTGAAGAATGTTCTCGCCTCGGTGGCAGCCAATCCCGACGAATTGCCGGCCGTTCAGGTTCACTGCCACAACCGTGGTCATGGCTCTGCCATTGCCCGCCGGGTTCAGGAGCTGTTTGCCGATGTCCTCCGGCCCTTTTTTGCCGGAGGTACCGGCCCGCATCCGCTGCGCTATGTGATTGAAATGGATCGTCGCTACTTCCTGCTCCAGTTCAACGGCCTGGAACCGGGGTTTGTGGCACTCGACAGCTTTGAGGCGCTGATGGAGCATCTGGCGCTGCCCCAGGAGCGGTACCTGCCGGTGGTGTTCGATCGTTACGCGTTGCAGGACGAGCCGGCCTTGCGGGCGGTTTGCCTGGCCAGCGAACCGGACAACATCCAGGTGTTTTATCGTATTCTCGGCGATCAGGCCCGGCTCTGGGTCGTTGACGAACTGGGTTCTGTGTTCAGCTGGGAACAGGCGGTGACCAGTCGACGGCATTTGCTGGTGCCGGTACTGCGTTTCCTGGATAACCTGATCGAGCGGCGATTGCTGCGCCATACCGATTCCGCCGGCGTTGTGGCCGGCGTCCAGTGCTACGAGATTGTCCGGCGGGACGGGGCCTGGCGGGCCGAGTACCGGCCGGAGTCGGATTCGGGAGTGCCTCTGCCCGGATTTGAGGTGCAGGCCGTGGGCATCCACGAGGGCGACAGTCGCCTGCGCTTTGACATTTTCTGTGGTGACCAGGAATTCAGCGTCCAGGAGTACGGCGACCAGTTGATTCCGGCAGTGGCCCACTACATCCGCTCCCTCCGACATAGCGATGAGGTCTACCCGGTGTACCTGACCGATATCCACCTGCCCCACGACCTCGACCCCCGGGTGTATCAGCAGGATATCCAGACCAGCCAATACCTGTATTACCGGTCTGTGCTGGAAGATTCCCTGAACCGCCACCTCGCGAGGACTCGCTGACCTCGCGGCCCGGGGCGGGTGTCAGGTATACTGCGCCCATAGTGAACTCAGGGGTAGGTAGCCGATATGCGAGCGTGGACTCTGTCGATCATGACGTTGATGCTGGCTCTGGTTGTGAGCGGTTGCGGTCAGAAAGGTCCGTTGTACCGTGACAGTCAGGCCGCTTCGATAACGTCCGGGCCGGATTCGGCCCAGGAGCAGCCCGATCGCGAAGAAACCCGCGACTAGCGCCATGGCCTCCCGGCCCCGTTAAACGAATCAGGAAACTCATGGATCATTTCAACTACCGCGACGGCGAGCTGTACGCCGAGGATATCCCTGTCTCTGCCATTGCCGATCGTTTTGGCACACCGGCCTACGTGTATTCGCGCGCCACGCTTGAGCGACATTACCGGGCCTATGATGACGCTCTTCGGGATCACCCGCACCTGGTGTGCTACGCCGTTAAAGCCAATAGCAATCTGGCGGTGCTGAACGTTCTCGCGCGGCTCGGTGCCGGCTTTGATATCGTGTCGGCCGGTGAGCTGGAGCGGGTACTGCGGGCCGGTGGTGATCCGTCGCGGGTGGTCTTCTCCGGCGTTGGCAAGCAGGAATGGGAAATGAAGCGGGCCCTTGAAGTGGGCGTGCGCTGCTTCAACGTCGAATCCGATACCGAACTGGACAGGCTCAATGCGGTGGCGGGAGAACTCGGCGTAAAGGCGCCGATCTCTCTGCGGGTGAACCCGGATGTTGATGCCGGTACCCATCCCTATATTTCCACGGGTCTGAAAGAGAACAAGTTCGGGATTGATATTGCCGAAGCGTCGCAGGTCTATGCCCGTGCGGCAGGTATGCCGAATCTCGACGTGAAGGGTGTGGATTGTCACATCGGCTCACAGCTGACGAGCGTGTCACCGTTCCTCGACGCACTGGACCGAGTGCTGGCCCTGATTGATTCCCTGGCGGACCAGGGCATCCACATTCATCACCTGGATATGGGCGGTGGCCTGGGCGTCACCTACAACCAGGAGCAGCCACCACAGCCGTCGGATTACGTGAAAGCGCTGGCCGAGCGCCTGGGTGACCGCAAACTGGAGCTGATTCTGGAGCCCGGCCGATCCATTGCCGCCAACGCTGGCATCCTGGTTACCAGAGTCGAATTCCTGAAGTGCACCGAGCACCGGAATTTTGCCATCATTGATGCCGCCATGAATGATCTGATCCGGCCGGCCCTGTACAGCGCCTGGCAGGCGATTATCCCGGTCAAGCCACACCAGGATGGTGAGGAAAAGGCCTGGGATCTGGTTGGTCCGGTCTGTGAAACCGGCGATTTCCTGGGCAAGGACCGTCACCTGCGCCTGCAGGCCGGGGATCTGCTGGCGGTTCGCTCTGCGGGAGCCTATGGCTTTGTCATGAGCTCAAACTACAACACGCGGAACCGGCCGCCGGAACTCATGGTCGATGGCGACCAGGTGCATGTGGTCCGCCGCCGTGAAACTCTCGAAGACCAGCTCGCACCCGAGAGCTGCCTTCCGGAATGAGCGGGAGCGAGGAGATGACACAGCAACGCCGGACCCAGGGCCCCATGCTTCGATTCACCAAGATGCATGGGCTGGGTAATGATTTTATGGTGGTGGATGCCATCAGCCAGCCTTTTCGTCTGCGCCCCGAGATGATCCGCGAACTGGCCAACAGGAATTTCGGAATTGGCTTCGATCAGTTGCTGGTGGTGGAGCCGCCCGGGCTGCCGGATGTCGATTTCCGCTACCGCATTTTCAATGCGGACGGGTCCGAGGTGGAGCAGTGCGGCAACGGTGCCCGCTGCTTCGCCCGGTTTGTCCGGGACCAGCGACTGACCAACAAAAAGGTCATCCGCGTCCAGACCGCCAAGGGCGTGATCGAGCTCCGTGTCGGCCGGGAAGGCATGGTGATGGTCAATATGGGCGTGCCCGAGTTCAATCCGCCGGCCATTCCGTTCGCCGCCGACCGTCGAAAGGATGTCTACACCGTGGATGTGGACGGCCAGACAGTGGAACTGAGCGCCTTGTCCATGGGTAACCCCCATGGTGTGCTGCTGGTTGAGGATGTAGACCAGGCGCCGGTGGAAACGCTGGGGCCCAAGCTCGAGCGGCATCCCCGCTTCCCGGCACGGGCCAACATCGGGTTTCTCCAGATTCTGGATCGTACCCATGTCCGCCTGCGGGTGTTTGAGCGTGGCTCGGGCGAGACCCTCGCCTGCGGTAGTGGTGCCTGTGCCGCCGTGGTGGCCGGCTGCCTGCGAGGCCTGCTGGATGCCCGCGTGGAAGTGGAATTGCGGGGTGGCCCTCTGGTCATTGAATGGCAGGGTGAAGGGACCCCTGTTATGATGGAAGGGCCTGCAACCAGCGTATTTGAGGGGCAGTTGAGGCTGCCGGGTGATTCTGGTGGTCGTCGACGCAGGAGCGCTCGCCCCCATAAACAACGATCCTGACAGCCAGGAGTACTCCATGACAGAACAAACGGCCCGCCAGAAGGCCGGTGAGCTCACCCGGGAAGAGGTGGCGGATTACCTGCGCGCCAACCCCGATTTCTTCATCGACCAGGACGAGCTGCTGCGCAGCCTGACCCTGCCCCACGACAGTGGCCGGGCCATTTCGCTGGTCGAACGCCAGGTGCATCTGTTCCGGGAGCAGCGGGACACCCTGCGCAGGGAGTTGGTAGAGCTTGTATCCATCGCCCGCCATAACGACCGGTTGTTCGAGAAGAGCAAGCGTTTGCTGATGCAGGTGATTGAAGCGCGGACGCTCAACGATATGGCTGCTGCCATTGATGACAGTATCCGTGGTGATTTCGGTCTCGACGCCGCTTCCGTGTTGTTGTTTACCGATGTTGAGCTGCCTGAGGCCTCTCAAGGCGCCCTGCATGTGGTCAGTCCTTCTGCGGCCCGTGAGCGCCTGGGCAGCCTGCTGGAAGGTGAGCGTGCCGTGTGCGGCCAGTTCCGGGAGAGCGAACGGGAGTTTCTGTTCCCGGACCGTGAAGAACCCATTGCCTCGGTCGCCCTGGTGCCGCTGAGGCATGACGAGCTGGCGGGCGTGTTTGCGGTCGGTAGCTGCCAGCCCGGCTATTTCGACCAGAGCATGGGTTCCCTGTTCCTGAGCTACATCAGCGACACACTCAGCCGCCTGCTGCCGCCCATGGTGCAGCGCCACACAGCGGCTGCTCCGGTCACCGACATGGCGACGGAGTCCCGCTAACGTGTCAGAAGCCCCGGAGAGTCCGGCAGTGCCCAATGAGCTGACCGGGCCGCTGGCGGAATTTATCCGGCACCTGGCTTCTGAGAAACGCCATTCTCCAAGAACCTGCGACAGCTACCAGCGCGACCTGCTGCGTCTGGCGGACTGGCTGGGCCGCAGTGGATTCGTTGCCTGGCAACGGGTGACCAACCACGACCTGCGCCGCTACGTCGCGACGCTCAGCCGGGAGGGGTTGTCAGGCCGGAGCATTGCCAGACATCTCTCGGCGACCCGCCGTTTCTACCAGTTCCTGCTCAGGGAGAAGCTGGCATCGGATAATCCGGCGCTGGATATCCGGGCCCCCAAGAGTGGCCGCCGTCTGCCTCGCGTTGCAGATGTGGATCAACTGAATCATCTACTGGACGGACAGCCGGACGATCCCCTGGAAGTGCGGGATCTATGTATGTTCGAGCTGATGTATTCTTCCGGGCTGCGGCTGGCGGAGCTGGCAAGCCTGGATCTGGATACCGTCGATCTGCGCAGTGGTGAGGTTCGCGTGATGGGTAAGGGTGGCAAGGAACGGCTGCTGCCCGTCGGACGAAAAGCCATTGCAGCCATACAGGCCTGGCTACCGTACAGAGCGGCGCTGGCCAATGACGGTGAGGCTGCTCTGTTCGTCAGCCAGCGGGGCGAACGACTCAGCCACCGAAGTATCCAGGCCCGCCTGAGCCGCTGGGGAATCAGCCGCGGTGCCGACCAGAAGCTCCATCCGCACCTGCTGCGACACTCGTTTGCCAGCCACATGCTTGAATCCAGTGGTGACCTTCGTGCCGTACAGGAACTTCTGGGCCATGCCGACATTGCCACGACCCAGGTCTATACTCATCTTGATTTTCAACATTTGGCCCGGGTTTATGACCAGAGTCACCCCAGAGCACGACGCGATCGGTATCATGGTAAAACCAGTGACGAGAGTTCCTGAGACCAGCACGGGTCATCTAGGGGTTTTTCACACATCAACAGTACAGCAAGGATAGGCGGGAGCGCTCCATGGCATCGGATCAGTCCTGGAAGGAAAAATACCTTCAGGAACTCGAGTCTGCAGACAATCGGGAAAAGCAGTGGAAGGCGGAGCGGAATACCCTTGAACGCATGCTGGTGCGCACCAGTCTCGCCTCCGAAGGCCAGACCCCGGAGCTGGATCGGTTGCTGGCTCGCATCCGGAAGGACCTGCGGAAGAACCGGGTAGATGTGGACGCCTGGAAGGACTTGCAGGATCAGATTGATCGCCAGGTCGCCTTGCTCGATGAGCGCCAGTCGGCCAACGACAGGAAGCCTTCCTTTTTCTCCCGTCTGGCGCGAGAGCCAGAGCAAGAGTCCCAGCAACAGCAGCAACAGGTCAGCGCGGAACCTTTACCGGAAAGCAGCGAGCAGCCGGAGTCCCTCCCGGGCAATGAACAGGATATCGAGGACAACGTCCAGCGGTTGCGCATTGCCCGCCGTGTGGGCCAGCTGTTGGGTCAGATGCTTACCCAGGTCTCCCTTGAGCCCGCCGCCGAGGCCCGGGCACGGGCGCTGCAGCAATCTCTGCTTGCCAGTAACGACTGGAACGAATTGCGCGAAGGCCTGAACCACGTGGCTGAGCTGGTCATCGCTGCAGTTACCCGGAGCAAGCGAGAATTCGAAGCCTTTCTCAAACGCCTTGATGAACGTCTGGAGCTGTTGAAGGAACACTTCTCGGCCCAGTCCTCGGCCCAGTGCGGCCGGCTGGATGCCTCAGAGCACCTTGATCGCGAGATCCGCGAGGAAATTGAGCGGGTCGGGCAACGTTTGCAGGAGAGCGATGACCTTCAGGATCTCAAACAGTCGGTCAGTCGTCATCTTGAGTCCATTGGTCAGGCGGTAGGCCGTTTCCGTACCCAGGAATCCGAGCGCGAGCGTGCGCTCTCCGAGCAGCTTGAGGCCATGCAGGAGAAAGTGGCGGCCATGGAGGCCCACTCCGAGCAGATGCAGGAACAGGTCCGTAAGGAGAGGCTCCGGGCCATGACCGACCTGCTTACCGAGTTGCCCAACCGTGAAGCCTGGCAGGAGCGACTGTCATTCGAGTACAACCGCTGGCAACGCTACAGCCATCCGTTGACCATCGGTGTGCTGGATATCGATCTTTTCAAACGGATCAACGACTCCTATGGTCACAAGGCCGGCGACAGGGTGTTGCAGCTGGTTGCGAGAGAGTTCAGGGATCGCTTGCGCACCACGGACTTTGTGGCTCGTTTTGGCGGCGAGGAATTCGTGGTGTTGTTCCCGGAAACCGAACCTTCGGACGCGCGAGCAGTGGTGGACAAGTTGCGGGAACATGTCGGCAAGCTGCCGTTCCACTTCCGCGGCGAGCCGGTCACTGTGACCTTCTCAGCCGGCCTCGCGGGATTCATTGCCGGCGACACCGAGGAGTCGGTGTTCGACCGGGCCGACCGGGCCCTCTATCAGGCCAAGGACGCCGGCCGGGACCAGGTGATGATCAGCGACAGTGCCGACGTTCAGTGACGCATCATTGCGTCCAGCTCGTCGATCACCTCCGCCCAGTCGCTGTCTTCCTCCAGGCCTTCTTCCAGGAAGTGAGACTGGCTTTCGGACCAGATGGGAGCATCCTGGATCGCAACTTCGCTCGGCAGGGGCGAGTACCTGGCGACAAAATCCTCAATGCTTTTGGCGTCGGACGCCAGGCCTAGCTGCTCGAACAGAGTACTGAGGGTGTGTTTGCTGGTGTCCATGGACATTCGTCTCCCGTTGGCCGTTTGCCTGAATGAAATCAATGGCGTTTGCAGGTATTGTTCCCTGAAATGTAGCGGAACCCTTAAGGATATCCAGTGAAGGTTACCCTTGCCTTTCTACTATGCTGCCTGTTGGCGCTGTTTCAATCCCCCCTGCGGGCGGAACCGCCGCAAGCATCGCCGGCCCCCGTGCTAGGCAAAGAGGAGTTGACCTGGCTGGAAGGGCAGGACCGGTTTCGTATCGGTCTCCGCAGCGATCAGGTGCCGCTGGTTTTCGATACCGGCAATGGCGTGCTTGCGGGCACCTACATTGACTACCTTGCCCGGCTCTCCGACAAACTGGGCGTCGCCATGGAGCCAATCGTCCTCGAGACCGGGCAGGATAGCGGCCCGGTCAGGAGTGAGCTGGCAACCGATGCGGTTCTGACCACAAGAATGCCGGGGATGCCGGTGGTGCCCGGCAAGCGTTTCACCGATCCCCTGATGTCTCTTACCTATGGCGTGTTCGTCAGCGCCGGCGATGCGGCTATCCGGACCCTTGCCGATCTTGAGGGCAGCCGGATTGCGGTTATTGCCGGTGACCCCAACCAGTATCCCATGCTGGACCCCGTCGAGGAGTTTACGCCGGTGCCGGTCAGCAACGTCAGCGAAGCCGTCGGCCAGATTCTTTCGGGGCAGGCCGATGCGTTTCTGGCGCCGGTGCCCGTGGTGTCCGATTACCTCCAGTCGGCGATGGTGAATGGGATCGGTCTGTCGGTACTGCTCGATAACAGCCCGGTAGATGTGGTGTTGCGGGTGGATACCGATCGGGACCTGCTTTACCAGGTGCTGAACAAGGCCATTGCCGCAATCGGCCATAACGAACACCGCACCATCCGCCAGTCATGGCTGCAGGCCGATCAGCCGTCCCTTGAACGAAGTGGCCTGGAATTGTCCGGATCGGATATGGAGTGGCTCAAACAGCATCCGGATCTGAAAGTCGCGTTTCGCGCGGACTGGCCGCCGTTTGAATACACCCAGGACGGCCGGCCCACCGGCCTGGTTCCAGATTTGCTGACCCGGCTGGAAACCGAGCTGAACGTGCGGTTTACGCGCACTGTCGCTGGAAGCCGCATGGATGCTGAAGAAAAGCTGCGTTCGGGCGAGGTGGATATTCTTCCCGGGTTGTCCCGGACGCCGCGCACCGAAGAGGCATTTCTGTTTACCCGGGCCTATCTGACCGTGCCCATCGCCCTTGCCATCCGGGACGACGGTCGCTTTATCGGCGATCTCCGGGAACTCCGCACGGAACGGGTGGGTGTGGTGAACCGGCATGCGGCCCACGATTACCTGTTGATCAATCATCCGAACCTGGATCTTTACCCGATGGATACGGTGGAGGAGGGGCTTCTGGCACTATCCAACGGCGACCTGGATGTCATGGTTACCCATATTCCGGCGGTCAGTTACACAGTCGCCCGGCTGGGACTGTCGAACCTAAGGATTACCAGCATTACTCCCTACCAGTACGACCTGCGACTGGCCGTACGCAAGGACAACCCTGAGCTGCACCGGGTGCTGAACAAGGCGCTGGGCAGCCTCGAAGCCAGCGAGACAGAATCCATCTACAACAGGTGGATTCATCTGGATATCGAGCAGGAGACCGATTACACCGTAGTGCGGCGGGTGGTGCTGATCGCCATCCTGGTCGTGCTGATCTTTCTGTACTGGAACCGCAAGTTGTCGCGGGAGGTGGATGAGCGTATCCGTTCGGAGAATGCCCTGCGCCGGAGCGAAGACGAGTTGCGGGCCGCCAAGCTCGAAGCCGAGAGGTTGGCCCGGGAGGCGGAGGCCGCCAGCCTGGCCAAGAGTGAGTTCCTGGCCAATATGTCCCACGAAATACGAACGCCGATGAACGCGGTGATCGGCTATAGCGATCTGCTCAGCAACAGTGTTACCGACCCGCAGCAGCGCAATTACCTGGACGCCATCCGGGCGGGAAGTCGAAGTCTGCTGATGCTGATCAACGACATTCTGGACCTTTCACGAATCGAGGCGGGAAAAATGCGGTTGGACTATTCCGCCGTATCGGTCCGTCGTCTCCTGGACGATGTTCGCCACATTTTCGATCTGCGGGCCCGGGAGCAGGGCATAACACTGGAAGTGAGTGTCGATTCGCGAATGCCCGGCGCCATGATGCTGGATGAAACCCGTCTTCGGCAGGTTCTGTTCAATCTGGTCGGCAACGCCATCAAGTTCACCCACGACGGTGGTGTCACAGTTCGGGCAACCGCGAAGCCGCTCAAGAAGCGGTCGGCAGAAGCGGAACAGAACCCGGAAGCGCCGGAACGCCAGTATTACAAGTTGATCGTCACGGTCAGCGATAGCGGTATCGGTATCCCGCCAGATCAGGTGGAGCGTATTTTCGATGCCTTTGAGCAGCAGGAGGGGCAGAATACGCGGCGCTATGGTGGAACCGGTCTCGGGTTGGCCATCAGCCGGAAGCTGGCCCGTATGATGGGCGGTGAGCTGGAAGTTGAGAGTGAACAAGGTTCCGGTTCGGTCTTTACGGTAACCTTGCCCCGGGTTGAGGCGACAGTGGAACAGGCGGAAGACGAGGGCGTTCCCAAGGAATCCGACCGGCTGCTGGCCCAGACTCTCAGCATGCAGGAGCGGGGCTGGCTCAGGGAACAGCTCGCGGCGGATTTCGGTGACGAGTGGGAAGCTGTGAGAGAGAGTGGCGATCCGGAGCAGATGAAAGACTTTGCACGCCGGGTGCTGGCCTGGGGCCAGCGATTCCGGTCACGTTCCGTTACCCGTTACGGGGAGAAGCTGCTTGCGGATGTCGAGGCATTCAACCTGGACGCGGTCAACAGTGCTCTTGAGGCTTTCCCGAAGTTGCTCGGCCGCGAAGAGTAAGAGCCGGGTGGGTTACAGACAATCGAACTGCGAGCGACGGTCGAAAGCGACCGAGACCATGTCGTAACCGGAATCCGAGAGTTGGCGGATCAGGTCGCGGTCTTTCAGCAGAGTCATGCAGACCTTGTGCACGCTGGCCTGAAGCTGTTCAGATGCCATGTCGTTAGAAGCCAGGCGGAAATCCACAATCAGGTATTTGCGCTCGACCGCCGCGCTGGCGGGGATATCTTGTCGTTCAACGCTCTCGTACCCGATATAGGTCGCCTGGGCTTCCGGAAATACCTGGCTCATGAGTACATCAAGATTTTCGGCATGGACAAGCGGTGCCGACAGCAAAAGGGCTGTGGCAGCGAGGCGAAGTGAGCGTGTGATCGTCATTGGAGGCCACTCCCTGGTGACATTCCGGTTAATCTGTAACCAAGTGTAAAGTTTGGTTACCGTTGATTATTGCAGAGTCTGTCGCATTTTGCGTGATATGTGACATTAATTTTTCAATTGTTTGCAGTCTCGATACAGTGACGACCGGGCTTTCGGGCTCCCGGTCCGGTGCACGATCAACTATGATGTGGGTAAGACGGACTTAGAGAGGAAAACGCATGTTTCAGCTTGTCTTTAAAGGGGAATGCGTTCCCGGAACGGATATGGAAACGGCGCGCAACAATGCCAGAACCCTGTTCAAGGCTTCTCTTGATCAGGTTGATCGCATGTTCAGTGGTCAGCCGGTGGTTATTCGCAACAAGCTGGAAGAGGTTCAGGCTGAAAAATACCGGGCGGTATTGAAAAAGCACGGCATGGTAGCTTATGTCCAGCCGATGGCTGACGCCCGGCCTGCTGCCAGTGCGGCACCACAGCCAGCCCCGTCGGCCCCCGCAAGTCAGCCCCGTCCGCAGCCGACGCCCTCTGCGCCGCCGGCGGAAGAGCAGCGCCGTGGGGTGCCTGAAACCGAGCCTGGCGATCGTTTGCCGGTGGCGGGCGAGAAGGTGGATACGATACTTTCCGGCTCCGGTCTGAGTCTGGATCCGGTCGGGGTCAACCTGACAGAGAAGACCGAAGTGGAGCCACCAATGTTCCAGCATCTGGACGAGTGGAGCCTTGCTCCGGCTGGCAGTGATCTGGGTGTCGAGCGTGACCTGCCGCCGCCGATGACACCTGACGTATCCCACCTGTCACTGGCGGACGACGACTCCTCCGAGCGGAAATAACCCAATTGTGAGCCAGTGCAACCCCTGGGGCCGGAATGTCCCTCGACTGATCGCCGTCATCATGATTCTCCTGGCACCACTGGCTTCGGCTGAGGAGCGTCCCAAGGTAGGGCTGGTTCTGAGTGGCGGCGGGGCCAAGGGTATGGCTCATGTTGGCGTGCTGCGGGTTCTGGAGGAAATGCGGGTTCCTGTTGATCTGGTGGTGGGCACCAGCGCGGGATCCGCAGTCGGTGCCCTGTATGCCAGTGGTATGCCGGTCAGTGACATCGAGCAGCGCTTTATCGAGATGGACTGGCTTTCCAGCTTTCGCGACGATCCCGGCCGGGTCTACAAGCCGGTCCGGCGCAAGCAGGATGACTGGCGGTTTCCGGTGGTCCCGGGCATCGGTGTTCGCGCCGATGGCCTGCGTGTGGGCGGCGGGCTGATTGCCGGGCAGAATCTTGGCTTTATCCTCAACGAGCTGACCCGCAACGCCGCCCTGGTTGAAGACTTCGACCGGCTCCCCATTCCCTTCCGGGCTGTTGCCACCGATCTCGAGTCCGGTGAGCAGGTGGTCATCGGTGACGGTAACCTGTCCGAGGCCATCCGTGCCAGCATGAGTATTCCCGGGGTATACGCGCCGGTGGAACGTGATGGCCAGTTGCTGGTGGATGGGGGCGTCGCCAACAACCTGCCCATCAGCGTTGCCAGGGATTTGGGCGCCGACATCATCATCGCAGTGGATATTACCGACAGTCTGATGGAAACCGACGAGCTGCGGGGCGCGTTTTCCGTTGTCGGTCAACTCACAACCATCATGACCCGTCGGAACACCGACCAGCAGCTGGATCTGCTCGCCGAAGACGATGTTCTGATCCGCCCCGACCTCGAAGGCTACACCTCCGCTGACTTTTACGATGCGCCGGTTCTGTTTGAGCTGGGCGCCAGCTCGGCCCGGGAACACGGCGTCGAACTGCGTCCGTTGGCATTATCCCGCAAGGCCTGGGCCGATTGGCGGGACAGCGTGTCAGCGCAGGACGCGGGTGCGCGTATCGTGTCACGCATCGAGATCGAAGACAGTCGTCGGTTGGCCCGGGACTTCCTCAAGGAACGAATCCGGCAGAGAATCGGAGAGCCACTGGACACCGCCCGCCTGGAAGCCGACCTCAAACGGATCTACGGGCTTGGCTATTACGAGATTGTGTCCTATTCGACCTCGTCTTTGCCCGAGGGAACCGTTCTGACCATCCGCGTCCAGGAGAAGAGCTGGGGGCCGAACTACCTGTCTTTCGGTTTGAGTTATGAGGATAACTTTGACGGGGAAACCCGGTTCAATCTTGCCTCTTCCCTTCGAATGACCGAGCTCAATGCCCTGGGCGGGGAGTGGCAGACCGGTGTTCAGCTGGGCACCGAGCCCTGGGTTCGCAGCCAGTGGTATCAGCCGCTGGATTACGGCTATGAGCGGTTTCTGGTGCTCGGTGGCGAGTACTCCCGGGATACCTTCAGCCTGTTTGATGCCGTCGGAACCCGCGTTACGGAGGTGGATGTGACCTTCCGGAAAGCGGATCTGGCACTGGGCATGGAAATCGGCGGCAATGCCGAAGTTCGCCTGATCTATGCGCGGGGCTATGCCACGGTTGACGAGCAGATCGGGCAACCGGTAGCGCCGGAGGGGTCGGTGCACCAGGGTGGGCTGGCCGTGCAACTGGTACACGACTCTCTGGACGATACTTTCTATCCTCGCGACGGTGGCTTTGCCGGCCTCCGTGGACGTTTTGAACGGGAGGGCCTGGGATCCGACCGGGAGTTCGATTCGGTAACCGGCCTGGCGCTGGGAACCGGAAGTTGGAAAGGCCTGACCCTGACCGGACTGGTCTTCGGCCATGCGGTAACCCGGGGCACTCCCGGAATTGAAAATGCCGTCCGCCTGGGTGGATTCCGCCGGCTATCGGCATACGCGCCGGGTGAGATTACCGGAGACAACGCGTTAATGGTTTCAGCCTATGCCAGCCAGACCTTTGGCGGCCCGCTGCTGCCCTGGTTCGTTGGCGCCGGGTTCGAGGCGGGTAATGCCTGGCCCTCTCTGGATGAGGCGAGCTGGGACAGTTCGGTGAAATCGTCCAGCGTATTCGCCGGCGTGGATACCTTCCTCGGCCCGGTTCAGGTGGCCGCAGCCTACAACAACGAAGACAACTGGACGGCCTACCTGAACATTGGTTTCTCGTTCACCCAGCTCTTTTACTGAGTGCCGTCAGGCCGTTCTGCTGCCGGTCTTTTCAATGGCAGTGAGAACCTGCTGGCATTGTTGCAGGGCATAGCGGTGCAGGATGTCTGCCAGGCGGTCCTCATCCCGATCCTTGATGGCACTGATTGACTGTTCCATGTGGGACAGGTTGTCCTCAATGACACGATTGCCTCCTTCCTGGAAGGCGACGAAGGCACAGCGCTTTGCCGAAGGCCAGAGGTCATCAATGGCAGAGACAATGAAGTAGTTGTCGGCATAGGCCAGCGATGCCTTGGTGTACTCAATGCCCAGCTCCAGAAACGCCATCAGATCGTTTTTCCTGTAGCAGGCCTGCATCTGCTCATACAGGCTCTCCAGCCGAGCCATGTCCTCGGGCTGCCAGTGACGCACCAGCTTGCGACCGGTGTGGGTGAGGTAGAGCTCCAGGGTCTCGTACAGGCTGCGCACGAAGTATTCATCCAGCGGGGTCACGAACGCGCCTTTGCGGGGTACGTTGCGGACCAGATGCCGCTTCTCCAGCAGCAGCAAGCCCTCCCGTATGGATCCATGACTGACGTCCATCTGTTTCGCCATGGCGCCCTCGTAGATCCGTTCACCGGAGCGCAGCTGGCCAAAGGCAATCAGGTTTTCGATGTGGCGTGCGACCTGTTCGGTCAGTGTTTCTCTGGGCTTGAAGGCATTCATGGTGATCTGTCGCTACTGCATACTGGCTGAATCGTCCTGGCATAGTCGCACATCGGCTATTCCGGAGCCAGTGGACGGATGGCCTATAGCAGTGGCGCCAGCAGGCGGACGGCCCGGCAACACAGGCGGAACAGGATCGACCGATCCTTGTAGTCGCTCTCGATCATCAGGCGGGAATTGTCCAGATCGTGTTCCAGCATGGATTCCACGCTCCGGATGAAATGCCTTGCGGTGGTTATGGCGGTGATCTCGAAATTCAGTCGCATCGAGCGGTTGTCCATGTTGGCGGTTCCCACCGCCGCGTATCGATCATCCACCAGGATCACTTTCTGATGCATGAAGCCAGGCTGGTAGCGATAGATGCCGATGCCGGTCTTGCAGGCCTGGACGAGGTAAGAGTAAGCCGCCAGGCCAATCAGGCGGCTGTCCGATTTCTCCGGAATCAGGATTCGTACGTCCACGCCCCGAAGCGCCGCCAGTTGAAGGGCGTTCATGATCTGGAAATCCGGAACAAAATAGGGCGAGGCGATCCAGAGCCGGGTGCGGGCATTATTGATGCAATTGAGGAAAAACAGTGTGCAGGTTTCCCAGCTGTCCGCGGGTCCTGTTGGCAGCATCAGCACCTCGTCGTCGCCGGGCTGGTTGTCGACCGGCGCCCAGTCGAGGCTGGGAAAATCGTTGCTGGCCCAGTTCCAGTCTTCCAGCCATGCCAGCTGCAGGCCGGTGACGGCCGGACCCTCAATCCGGCAGTGGGTATCGCGCCAGGGTTCCTGGTCCATGGCAGTGCCCAGGTATTCGTCCCCCAGGTTGATGCCACCCACAAAGCCGATCTTGCCGTCGCAGACCAGCAGTTTCCGGTGGTTCCGGAAATTGATCTGGAACCGCCTCCGGCGGATGTTGCCGTTACCGAACGAGGCCACGCGGGCGCCGGCGGCGGCGAGCTGGTTCAGGTACTTGCGCGGCAGCCAGACGCTGCCAATGTCGTCATACAGAAACCAGACTTCCACACCCTGGGCCAGTTTGCGCTCGAGAATTGACTTGATCCGGCGGCCAACCCGGTCTGACCGCACGATGTAGAATTCCAGCAGGATATAGTGCTCGGCGTCTTCCATGGCTTCGAACAGGGCCTCGAACGTGGCCTCACCGTCCCTGAGCAGGGTACATCGGTTGCCATCGGTGAACGGCTGCCGGCCCAGTCGGCAGAGCACCTGAAGTTCGTCGGTGAACCGTTCGCTGGCGGGGATGGGTATGGAGGTTGTTTGCTGCTCGAACCGGTTCAGCAGATTGGTCAGGGATTCGTCGCCAAGCCGTCGGGCTTTCACGTAGCCGCCAAACCGATGCCGCCCGAACAGCACGAACATGGGCACCGCCAGGTAGGGCAGGCCGATCAGGGCAATGACCCAGGCAATGGCACCCTGTGTTGTCCGATAGGTCAGAAGAATACGGTAAACACAGGCAAATGCGCCCAGGTAAACGGCCCCGACCACCAGTGCAACGAGAGACAGCTCGTCCATCATTGCGCTCCCTCATCTGCCTGGTGGCCGTAGGGCCCCGATGTGGCCAGATGCCTTGCCCGGTACTCTGCCGGTGAGGTGCCGGTCCAGCGCTTGAACGCCCGGCTGAAGGCGCTGAGCTCTGAAAAACCCAGCAGAAAAGCAATCTCACCCAGAGCGTACTGGTCGGCCGCAACATACCTGAGCGCCTTGTCCTGGCGAACCTGCTCAACCAGGCCATGGAAGCTCAGGCCTTCCTTCTTGAGCTTGCGGTAGAGCGTCTGGCGGCTCATATGGCATTGCCGGGCAAGGCTGTCGGCATCGATTCTTTCGGTCGCCATCTGTTTAGAGATCAGTCGGCGAATCCTGCGGCCGAACGAGCGGCGGCTCTGAAGCCTCGCCAGCAGCGTATTGACCTGCTTCAGTACTGCCGAATACACGTAGGGATTGCGGCGTGGTATCGGGTGGCCCAGATGCCGGCTGTTGAACGCCAGCCGGGTAATACCGCAGTCAAACCGCACCGGACCACCGAGCAGCTTTTCGTATTCCGCGGCGTACACCGGCGCCGGGTGGGCGATCTCCACCCATTCCGCCCGGATGCCCGGATGAATGAAGTGGCGGGTGCGGGTGATGGCCGCAGCGAGGGTCCGGTCCATATCCTGCCGGCAGTAATGTTCGGCCATGTCCGGTTGCCAGCAGAGAATGGCCTGGTCGGCGGTCTGTTCGAAGCTCAGGAATACCGACTCGTTGATCAGCCGATGCAGGCGCACGTACTGGGTAACGGCTTCACCCAGGGTGTCACAGTTGAAAAACACATGCCCGACCAGTCCCATCCGCTCGGGATCCACCACTTTTCCGGCGTGCAGCCCGACAGCCGGATCGCCCGTTACCAGCTCGGCGTGTTCCCACAGCCGGTAATGGGCATCGGCGGGCACGCGCCGGTCCGGGTCGGTGAGCTCCGACATGGCCAGCCCGGTCAGCTGTTCCACCCGTGGCGCATTGAGAACACCCTGGCGTTCCAGATAGTGAACCAGCGCCAGCGTGCTGGAGGCAGCGACCAGGGGTGCGCTGGTGGAGTCTGATTGGGCAGATGTCACGTTGATAGTTAACGACCTGTCATGATGACTGATACAAAATGTCAAGTGGGTGCAACGGCCTGTCAAGGGTTACCCGTGGCTTTAACGATAGCATCAACGTATCAGGTTGAAGCAATGGAAAAGCAATCAGGAGGTGTTTTATGGAACAGGAAATTTTCGTACCTCATACCGAGCTTGAGCGTAAAAACGTGATTGAGCTTGCCGAGTATCTGAACAGCATCTTCTATTGCTGATCCTTCAGACGTCACGTCTATGACCTTCAAGCCGGGCTTTGCCCGGCTTTTTTTCGTCCACGGAAAATGACCGCTAATACCGGCACTTGCTCGCAAGACTGGCAGTGGTAATGTATCCGGTCTGAGAACGCAGACCAATCCGGAGACTGACTGCCCATGACTGTTGCGCTGAACCACCGCATTACCGGCGAAGGCCCGCCCCTGATACTGCTGCACGGGCTGTTCGGCTCCCTGGACAACCTGGGGGGTATCGCCCGCCGTCTGGAAGACCAGTGGCAGATTCACGCACTGGACGAGCGCAACCACGGGAGTTCGCCCCACACGGATACCATGGACTATCCGGCCATGGCCGCCGACGTCATCGCCTACATGGACGCCCAGGCGCTGGACAAGGTGAGCCTGCTGGGTCATTCCATGGGTGGCAAGGTGGCGATGCAGGTTGCCCTCCAGGCTCCGGAGCGCGTGGAAAAACTGATCGTGGCCGACATTGCCCCGGTAAACTACAAACCCCGGCACGATGCTATTCTGGACGGGTTGACCAGCATGGATCTGACCGGTGTGCGTTCCCGTCAGGACGCAGACAGGCTGATGGCAGATTTTGTCGAAGAGCCGGGTGTTCGCCAGTTCCTGCTGAAAAACCTGGAACGGATTCCCCGCGAAGACCAGCAGGAGGGCGGGCCAATGTTCCGGTGGCGGCTCAATCTGCCGGTTATCGATGCCTGCTATGAACATCTGGCCAGGGCGCCGGAGGGTGATGGCCCGTTTGATGGTCCTGTGCTGTTTCTGAAGGGCGCGGATTCGGCCTACATCCAGGAAAAACACCGGGATGATATCCAGCGACTGTTCCCGCAGGCACAGCTGCGTATTATCCAGGGGACCGGCCACTGGCTGCACGCTGAGAAAGCCGACTCCTTTGCTGCCCTGTGCCGCCGTTTCCTCAGCGCCGATGAATGATGGTGTCCTGCGTAGGGCATTTTCCTGCTCACCGGCCCGTCTGCTAAGGTGGGCCAATCGCTGACACACGGAATGGACACAACAACAGGCGGGCAGAGTGTATGAAATGGCTGATGGTGGGTTTGCTGGTTGTCTTCCTGCTGCTTGGCAGTTTCCTGCTGACTCCCTCGCCCGTCGACAGCAAAGCCTGGAACCCCCCATCGCCGCCTCCGCTGACCGGTGAGGTTGCGCCAAATGAGCGCCTGAGGCTTGCGGACCTGATCGCCAGGGGCCAGGTATACGGCCCCGAGGACACAGCCGTGAGCGAGGATGGTGTGCTTTATACCGGCACCCAGGATGGCTTCATCGTGCGGGTGTTCCCGGATGGCCGGGTTGAAAACTGGTTGTCCACCGATGGTCGGCCCCTGGGCGTGGTGTTTGACAGCCAGGGCAATCTCATCGTTGCAGATTCCTGGCGGGGGCTGCTGTCTATCAGTCCTGAGGGCGAGATCACCGTACTGGCCCGCGAGGCGGAGGGAACGCTGTTCCGCTTCACCGATGACGTCGACATTGCCGATGACGGGCGCATTTATTTCACCGACGCCAGCTCCAAGTTCCATCAGCCGGAATACATGCTGGATCTTCTGGAAATGCGTCCCCATGGCCGCCTGCTCCGCTACTCTCCAAAAACCGGCAAGGCCGAGGTTCTCCTGGCCAACCTGCATTTTGCCAATGGTGTTGCGGTATCTCCGGAGGGCGACTATGTGCTGGTTAACGAAACCTGGAAATACCGCATCCTCCGATACTGGATTCACGGGCCCAAAGCCGGCCAGGCGGAAGTCTTTGCCGACAATCTGCCCGGTTTTCCCGATAACCTCGCGGTGGATGATCAGGGGCGCTACTGGGTGGCGTTTCCTACCCTCAGAGATTCGAGGATGGACGCCATGCACCCCCGGCCCTGGCTCAAGGATCTGGTGGCTAAACTCCCGAGCAGCCTGAAACCTGCGCCACAAGAATATGGTCTTGTGATCGCGTTCGACCGGGACGGTGAGGTTATTACCAGTCTCCACGACACTCGGGGGACCCATCTGCAGGAAATCACCTCGGTGAATCCTCACGATGGCAACCTGTACTTTGGTTCACTTCACAATGATCGTATTGGTCGGCTACCGTTGCAGGCCATTCCGGGTCTGGGGGACAGCAACTGATGCTGCAACACGATATTGACTGGGATCTGCCGGCGCCTTTCACGATCGAAATAGCGGTGCGGCCCGAGGATACCGATCGGCTTGGGCACGCTAACAACGTTGTTTACGTACGGTGGCTGGAAGACGTCAGCTGGGCCCACATAGAAAGCCTGGGTATGACCTGGGAGCTGCACGAGAAAACCGGCAAGGCGATGGCCATTACCCGCACGGAAATCGATTACCTGGCCTCGGCGAACGCCGGCGATCAACTGGTTCTGGGGACCTGGCTCACCGATTATGATGGTCGGTTCCGGTCTGCACGGCAGTTCCAGCTCGTTCGTCCCTCGGATGGCAGAACCCTGGTCAGGGCCGTTTCCACTCACGCCTGTGTTGATCTGAAAAGCCAGCGGCCTGCCCGTGCGCCCAAAGAGTTCGCCGAGATTCTCGGTTCCGCTGTGGTAGCCGGAGGCAAAGGGCTGTAGGTCACCCGAGGTCTTTTGTGCTTTACTTCAGCTAATCTTGTTCAAAGCCAATCCCGTTTAACCTGTTGTCCGGAGATCTTCATGGAAAATACTGCCGATCAGAACGCTGAAGCCACGATGCGCCATGTGATCTACGATCGCTTTGGTGAGCGTGACGTCCTGCAAGTGGTCTCGGCCGATGTGCCAGTCCCCGGAGACGATCAGGTGCTCGTCAGGGTGCACGGTGCCGGGCTCAATCCGATCGACTGGAAAACCCGGAAGGGGCTTGGTTTCGCGGCGCGGCAGATCGAGAATTCGTTGCCGTGGACGCCCGGTTACGATGTCGCCGGAGAGGTTGTCGGAGTAGGTGCCAACGTGACCACCCTGGCGCCCGGTGACCGGGTCATGGGCATGGTCGGATTCCCGGCCGGCGGTGGCGGTTATGCGCAGTATGCCCTGGCCGCGGCCGATGAACTGGCCATCGTGCCGGAAGAACTGGACCTGGTGTCTGCAGGTGCCTTGCCCCTGGCGGCACTGACCGCATGGCAGGCTCTGTTCGAGATGGCGAAACTTGAGTCGGGGCAGAAAATCCTGATCCACGCCGGCGCCGGTGGCGTGGGGCATTTTGCGGTGCAGTTTGCATTGGAGCGCGGTGCCCATGTCATTGCAACGGCCTCGGCCGGTAACCGGGATTTCCTGGCGGAACTCGGGGTCCACGAGGTGATTGACTACCGCAACACGGATATCGCCGAAGAGTGCTATGGTCTGGACGTGGTACTGGACCTTGTTGGCGGTGATACCGGCAAACGCTCCCTGCACACGCTCGGCGAACATGGAGTCCTCGTGACCATCCCGACGGTTACCGCCGACGAAATCATCAGTGCTGCCGAGGAAATGGGTTTACGCGCCCATGGCATGACTGTGCGTCCCGACGTGTTTCACCTGGATGAGATTGCCGAGCTGATTGAGGACGGCGACGTCAAGGTGCACATCGAAAAGGCGTTCGCGCTGGACGATGTCGCGCAGGCCCACGAACTGCTGGAAGGCGGGCACGTGCGCGGCAAGCTGGTGCTAGATTGTCGATGAGGGTTCCTGATCGGCCGGTTGATCCTGGCTGGCCGATGGTTCTCCTCCCTCTTTCTCCTTGCGCTCCTTGCGGGCCTGGGGCGGTACCAGGCTGATCAGGATCCAGTCGTTTTCCGGTTTCAGGTCTTTCATGCTGCAAACCGGGGCGACGTGTTCCTTGCTGTCGAACGTGAACAGCACCAGGGCCTGGTTCTGGTATTTGTTCAGGAACTCCTCGTAACCGAATTCCTCACTCAACTGGGTGGTCTTTACGGTGTAGCCCTGGCTCACCAGACTGGCCAGCTTGGCGTAGCTGACGCCATCGAACAGGCCCCGGGTCATCTGTATTTTTTCAGCCGTCTGATGCCGGGCCTTCTGGTCCTGATCACCTTCGGCCAGGCTGAACACGCACTTGTTTCCGAACCAGTCCAGGAAGTGGTACGTGGCCAGTGAGTTCATGTGCTTGTACGGGGAGATCACCAGCAGCTTACCGATGCCTGTCAGGTCCAGATGGGTCGATGCATGCTCGGAAACCGGGTTGCCGAAGTACACCTGCAGGTTCTCCATGCGGGCCTGACGGACGTTTTCCCAGTTGGTGTCCGCCAGGGTCACGGGCACCTCATACTTTTTCAGGGCCATGCCAATCATACGGGCCACCGGATTGGCGCCCAGGATCAGGAAGCCGTATTCCGCTGGTTCCGCGACCTTCAATAGGCGGGCAACCGGCCGTGCGGTGAGGCTCTGCAGAGTAACGGTGGCGATAATCAGCATAAACACCAGGGGTACCAGGGCGCCGGCACTCTCATAACCCAACTTCTGCAGCTGGAAAGCGAACAGCGCTGACACCGCGGCCGCGACGATGCCCCGGGGGGCGATCCAGCTCAGAAATAGCTTTTCCCGCAAGTTCAGGTTGGTGCCGATGGCCGACAGGAAAATACTCAGGGGGCGGGCTACCAGCATCAGCAGGGCCAGCACAGCCACCAGGCCCCAACCCAATTCGGCAATCGCCGCAAACTCAACCCGCGCCGCCAGAATAATGAACAGGGCCGAAATCAGGAGAACACTCAGGGATTCCTTGAACTCCAGAATGCTCTCGATAGGCACCTGCTTCATGTTGGCCATCCAGATGCCCATCACCGTCACCGTCAACAGGCCCGACTCATGGGCCAGTTCGTTCGAGATGGCGTACACGCCGAGCATGAAGGTGAGGGTGCCGGCGTTATGCAGGTACTGGGGAATCCAGTGTTTGCGCAACACGATGCCATTGAGATAACCGGCTCCAGCGCCCATCAGGAAACCCACGGCCAGGGTCTTGCCGAATATGTACAGCGAGTGGCCAAACACGTTGCCCTGGCCCCAGGAGACAATCCCCTCGAACACCAGGACCGCCAGCAGTGCCCCGACCGGGTCAATGATGATGCCTTCCCAGCGAAGTATGTTGGCCAGTTTGGAGTCCGGTCGTACGGACCGCAGCAGCGGTGCAATCACGGTCGGGCCGGTGACAATCGAGATGGCGCCAAACAGCAGGGCGACCGCCCAGGAGACATCCAGCAGCCACCGGGCGGCAAGGGTGCCGATGATGCAGGTGACAATGGAGCCTACCGGAATGAGGTTGCGGACCATCTTGCCGTGGCCGCGGATTTCCTCGTAGCGCAGGGTCAGGCTGCCTTCGAACAGGATGATGGCAACGGCGAGGGAAATGACCGGGAACAGCAGGTCCCCGAAAACCACTTCCGGGGACAGGAAGCCGAGAACAGGCCCGGCGGCAATGCCGCCAGCCAGCAGGAACAGGATGGCGGGCATACGCACGCGCCAGGCAAGCCACTGGCAGAACAATGATAAAACGCCAATGCTGGCAAGAAGCAGGACAGTGCTGACTGGCATAATGGTTTCAGTTCCGTTGATCTATTGGTTGGCGCGCCGGGCAATCCGGTTCAGGAGTCGGGAAGCCGCAAATAAACCGAAGCTGGCGGTCACCGGGCTGGCGGCGCCAAAGCCGGAGGCGCAATCCAGGCGCACCGGACCGTCGGTGGCCGGTTTCTGCAGGCACACTTCCCCGTCTCCGGCAGGATACGTCAGCTGCTCGAGGGAGTATACGGCCTCAATGCCAAAGCGCCGCTTTGGATTCCGGGAAAAGCCATATTCCCGCCGCAGAAGGTTTCGAACCTTGGCCAGCAGTGGGTCCTGGGTTGTTTTGCTGAGGTCTGCCACCTGGATCTGAGTGGGGTCGATCTGTCCGCCTGCGCCGCCGGCACAGACCAGAGGAATTTTCCGGCGCTGGCAGTGGGCAATCAGGGCGGCCTTGGCTTTGACGCTGTCGATGGCGTCGATCACCCCGGTCATGTCTTCGGTGATCAGCTCGCTGACGTTCTTCGTGGTCAGGAAGCCGAAATGCACCCGAATGTCGGCTTCCGGGTTGATCGCCCGCAACCGGTCTGCCATGGCGTCGGTTTTGGTACGGCCGTACTGGCCTTCCAGGGCGTGGAGCTGGCGGTTGGTGTTGGACACACAGACATCGTCCATGTCGATCAGGGTGATGGTACCAACGCCACTTCGGGCCAGGGCTTCAGCGGCCCAGGACCCGACCCCGCCAAGACCGACCACAGCAATATTGGCGTGACGAAAGGCTTCCAGGGCCCGGCGCCCGTAGAGTCGTTCGATGCCACCAAAGCGGAAAGCGTAATCGTCGGCGTTCATGGTGTCCCCGTGCAGGTCCGGTCGCAGACCGGACAGAATCAAAGATCGCAATTGTAACCCAGTGACCGCACAGACAAAAAAGGACCATAAAAAAAGCCACGCAGGGCGTGGCTTTCAAAGTGCCCAGTCCGACGGGGAGCTGGGCGGGACTAGTTCAGAGACACTAATCAACGTGATCATTATCAATGGCCAGTGCATTCACCTGAAGGTCACAAGCTGTCATTGATCGGTCATTTCCGGCCAGGCCTTGGGAGCACTGGCCGGATAGCGGATCACGCGGCCCAGTGGTCGTCCGAGAACGCCATCAGGCTGTCCTTGCCACTCTGAATGTCACCCAGCAGCCAGTCGACTTCCGGAAGCAGCTTTTCAAAGTAGAAGCGGGCAGAGACAACCTTGCTCTCGAGCAGGGGCTTGTTACCTTCGCCGGCGGCAAGCTGTTCGTTGGCAACGTTTGCCATCCTGGACCAGAGGTAACCGATGACCGTCAGCGCCATCAGGCGCAGATACGGTGTCGCGGCGGCGCCCGCCTGCTCCGGATCTTTCGGTGCGTTGCTGGCCAGCCACATGGTGGCTGTCTCAAGCGCCTTCATGGCGTTTTTCAGCTCTTCACGGTGCGGCGCTTCCGGATTGTCCTTCAGATATCCGCTCAGGGTGCCAAAGAGGGTGCGCACCAACTGACCGCCTTTCAGACTCAGCTTGCGGCCCACGAGGTCCATGGCCTGAATGCCGTTGGTGCCCTCGTAGATCCTGGCGATCCGGCCGTCACGAACCAGCTGCTCCAGCGGCCAGTCGGTGGTGAAGCCCGAGCCACCCAGTACCTGCAGCCCGGTGTTGGCGTTGTTGAAGCCTTCGTCTGTCAGGAACGACTTCACCACCGGGGTAAGCAGTTGAACCAGATCGTCCGCGGATTCCCGAACGGTCTCGTCTGGATGGGCGACAGAGAGATCCAGTTGGTGGCCAGCAAACAGGGCCAGAGCACGCATGCCCTCGTTCAGAACTTTCTGGCGCATCAGCATTCGGCGTACATCCGGATGCACGATGATCGGGTCTGCGGGACCATCGGGGTTCTTCGGGCCGCTCAGTGAACGGCTCTGCAGGCGCTCACGGGCAAAGCCGAGGCTTTCCTGGTAGGCCATTTCGGCCAGGCCCAGGCCCTGCATACCAACCATCAGGCGCGCCTCGTTCATCATGGTGAACATGGCACGCATACCATCGTTCGGCTCGCCGACAAGCCAGCCTGTGGCGCCCTCGAAGTTCATGACGCAGGTTGCAGAACCCTTGATGCCCATTTTGTGCTCAAGGCCGCCACAGAAGGCCGGGTTTCGCTCCCCGGATTCCGGCAGGAACTTGGGTACCACAAACAGGGAAATTCCCTTGGTGGTATCCGGCGCGCCGGGCAGCTTGGCCAGAACCAGATGCACGATGTTGTCCACCAGATCGTGCTCGCCACCGGTAATCCAGATCTTGGTGCCTTCGAGGGCGTAGCTGCCGTCGTCGTTCGGTGTTGCGCGGGTGCGAATCAGGCCCAGGTCGGTGCCGCACTGGGGCTCGGTCAGGCACATGGTGCCGGTCCACTCACCGGAAATCAGCTTTTCCAGGTAGGTTTTTTTCAGTTCCTCGGATCCGTGGGCATAAAGGGCGCTAATGGCACCGTGAGTCAGGCCGGGGTACATGCCCAGAGACAGGTTGGTGGAGCAGACCATTTCATCCACCACAAACTTCAGGGTGTGTGGCAGGCCCTGGCCGCCGTATTCAAGGGGTGCGTCCAGCGCGGTCCAGCCGCCCTCGACAAACTTCTTGTAGGCGTCCTTGAAGCACTCGGGTGTTTTCACAGAGTGGGTTTCAGGATCGTAGGTGCAGCCCTCGCGGTCGCCGGCCTGGTTGGTGGGCTGGATAACCTCAGCAGCCAGTTTGCCAGCCTCATCGATGACCGCGGAAATCAGATCCGGGGTGGCATCGGCGTATTTTTCCAGCTCATGCAGCCGGTCTGCGCCCAATACATCAAACAACAGAAAGCGAAGGTCATTCGCCGGAGCCTGGTATTGCATGGATACTCTCCTAGGTGCGCCGTTTTAACGGGAGCGCTGCGGCATTCGGCAGCGACCCGAAGATAATTTGAACACTGGTTTCATACGCCCGTTTTAATGCGCTGGTTCACCGTTTTGGCAGTCTGGACGATAGAATTTTCGTATGTCCTCCTGAACCAAGGAGGTATCAAATGAAACAAGTGGTGATAGCCGGGGTTTCCGGCGCAATCGGTGGCGCTTTGGCAAGCCGGTTGCTTGAGCGTGATTCCCAAACCAGGGTGATCGGGTTGTGCCGTGATCCGGAGAATGCGCCGGACGCTTTGCGCAGCCATCAGCGCATCACTTTGCTGCCCTGGGATGCCGAAGGCAGTGCCGCGCCCGGTGCGATTGCTGAGGCACTGGAATCGCTGCTAAACAGGGAGGAAGGGATTGATAGCTTTATTTATGCCGCGGGGCTGCTTCACGGGCCGGATATGTTCCCGGAAAAGCGCCTTGAAGACCTCGATCCGCAGAGTATGGCGCGTGCGTTTGCTGTCAACGCAACCGGTTTCGGATTGCTGACCCAGGCGCTATTGCCATGGTTGCGACATCGGGCATTCAAACGGGTGGTGGCTATTTCCGCCAAGGTTGGCTCGATAACCGACAACGGGTTTGGCGGCTGGTATGCCTATCGTAGTTCAAAAGCGGCGCTGAATATGCTCGTTCGCAACCTGTCCATTGAGTTGCCGCGCCGGTGCAAGCCGCTAGCCTGCGTATCCCTGCATCCTGGCACGACCGAATCGGCGTTGAGCGAACCGTTCAGCCAATCTCTCGCCAAGCTTAACGTGCATACTCCAGAGGAGACGGCTACCAACCTTCTGGAGGTGCTCGATGGACTGGGGGAGGATGATAACGGAAAGTTTCTGAGCTGGGATGGTACAGAGCTGCCCTGGTAGTTCGGGCAACCCTGTTGTCGACTACAAAAAAGGGGCGATTTCCATCGCCCCTTTTTTGTGTCCGTCATTCGGTGGAAGGTTACCGAATAAAAGGATTGAGCATCCGGGTAAAGGTACCCGTGAGCTTCACCGGAGCACTCAACACGGAGAGTGTTATACAGTCCTCGCAACCAACCGCCACGGGCTTGTGTTCGTCCTCATCGTTCAGGACCACGAAATCCCACTGGTTAAACACGCCTTTCTGGTCTGCAAACGCACCCTGAAGGACGATGGTCGTTTCCTCTCCGCGATGCGTGTGGGCAGGCGCTTTGCCGCCGGCAGCGAGCTTCTGGAGCACAACCTGTTCTTTCTGACCGGGGAACCGATCGGTGATGTCCAGGACGCTCACATCGCCCAGCTGGCGCTTCCACGGCAAGCTGTTGAGATCTTCACCCAGTAGCTTCTGAAGGGCGCTGACCCTCGGGACAGCCGCTGCCGCAGGCTCAGCTGCCGGCTCGCTGTCGATCTTTGAAAGAATGCTGTCGAACATGCTTTCAGAGACAGTCACCTTTGGCTGCTGCTCCATCATCACAGCCCCAAGGCTATCAAGCGTGTCCACACGGCTGCGGCAGTGGGAACACTTGTCCAGGTGGAGCTTGATGCACAGGGCATGGGGCTCGCTCAGGTTACCTGCGCTGTACTCCATCAGGCTCAGGCTGTCGGGATGGTGCCGTGTCATACGTTCTGGTCCTGCAAAATCACTTTCAGTTTATTCAATGCCAGGCGAACCCGGCTTTTCACGGTGCCAAGAGGAATGTCCAACTCGTCCGCAACCATCTGGTGCGACTTGTTTTCCATGTACACTTTGGCAATGACCGTAATCTGTTCTTCCGGCAGATGACTCAGGGATTCCCTGATTCGCCGTTCGGACATGAGACGGTGCAAAGAAGTGACCGGCTCGTTTTCGTTCTCACCCGGAATCTGCCAAAGGTCTTCTGTCTCGACCGGCATTTCAGCACTGGTACGCTGCATCTTTCTCAGCATATCGATTCGCTGGTTCCGGGCGATGGTGAAAATCCAGGTTGATGCCGCCGCCTTGCGCCAGTCGTAGAGGCATGAGCGTCTCCAGATCGACACGAATACTTCCTGCACGAGCTCTTCCGCATGACTCGCCAGACCGTTCGCCATGGCGTAGTACTTGATTTGCGGGCCAAAATGCTCGAACAGCGCGTGGTACGCTTCGCGGTCCTGGTTCTTGCCCACTTTCTGCAGCATTTGGCTCCATTGGTCCTTGCGGCCCTCGGAACTTGCTGGCTTTTGATCCAGTGTGGTCACCGGACGCTCCTTGACAGTCGCATGATTTGAGCTTGTTCTGGTCATCATTCTATGCACTCGTCCCGGGTTTGTCAGTGTCTAGGTTTACGGATCGGTGAATCAGTTGGATCAGCCTGTGTGGAAAAAAACACAGAAAGCTGGCACCAGCGACGGTTTTTGATCGTCTCGCAGGTGATTGCCGGAATCGGCAGAGCGGTCTAGTCTGAGCAATAAATCGACTCCGGACGACAAACACCTCCATGAATGCTCCCGGCTTTACCGGAAACCTGCCCGTTATCCGGGCGCACTATGCGGATATCCTCTGCCAGTTGGCGGAGGACCGTGGCCTGCAGCGGTCCCGGCTATTGTCGGCTTCCGGTATTCGCCCATCCATGCTTGGTCATCCGGACAATTTCATTACTGTCGAGCAGTTCAGTGCCCTGTGTCGCGAAACGCTTGTCCAGAGTGGTGATCCAGCCCTCGGGCTTGAGTTTGGAAAGCGGCTGAAGTTTACGACCCACGGCTCGCTGGCCCAGGCAGCCATTAGTTGCGATACCCTTGAGCAGGCGCTTACGGTACTGATCAAATATTTCCAGATCCGCTTTGTCTACATGAGCCTTTCGTTCTTCGTGGAGGAACATGAGGCCGTGATCCAGCTGGACCTGGCGCACAGCATTGAGGACCTGTACCGGTTCAATGTTGATGTGGTGATGGCGTCACTGATGGATGTGAATCTCCTGCTTTTCGGCCATCGGCTACTGGATGGCGGGCGATGCCTGCTGGATTTTCCTGAGCCTGACGATCTCTCGGCCTATAGACAGCTGTTTGGAAGCCAGATTGCGTTTGGCAGTGGCGTGAACCAGCTGCGGTTCAAACGGGTTTTTCTCGACTCCCCCATGTCACTGTCGAATCCGGTGACCCGTCGGATTGCCGAAGCCCAGTGTCAGGAGGAAATGCGATTCATAGAGGGCTCCACGTCGGTTTCGGACCGGGTGGTGCGCCTGCTCGAGACGGGGCGAAGCCAGCGGTTACCGGCCCTGGAGGATGTGGCGGAACACCTGAAAATGTCCACCAGGACGCTGCGCAGACAGTTGGCCTCCGAAGGGGTGCGATTCCAGCAATTGCAGGATTCCATTCGCCACCGCCGAGCCCTTGAACTGCTGCGCCGCAATGAGCTGAGCATTGATGAGATGGCCGACGCTCTGGGCTACAGTGACCCCTCCAACTTTGGCCGTGCCTTCCGCAAGTGGGAAGGCGTTTCTCCCAGTGCCTGGCGTCGGGAGCATCAGTAACTCTGACGAGAACTATTCCTCGAGGTAGGTATAACCATCCAGGCCGGCGGCCAGCTCTGCCATAAGCGCGGCCTGGGTTTCCGCTGCCAGGGCGGAGGCGGCAAACTTGCCCCTGTAGGCCTCCATCAGGGCCTCGGGTTCAAAGTTCACATAGCGCAACACCTTGGCGACGGTGTCCCCGGTGATGGGGGCGCTGATCTCGTAACCGCCTTCTGGCGTCAGGCGGACATCCACGGAATGGGTGTCGCCGAACAGGTTGTGCATATCGCCAAGAATTTCCTGATACGCGCCGGTCATGAAAAAGCCCATCAGCAAAGGCTCGCCCGACCGTTCTTCGGGTAAGGGCAGGGTTGTTTCGGTGCCCTGGCCATCGACGTAGCGGTCGATACGCCCGTCTGAATCGCAGGTAATGTCCTGGATAACTGCCCGCCGGTTCAGGGGGCGATCCAGGCCGTTGATCGGCATAACCGGGAAGATCTGATCAATGCCCCAGACATCGGGCAGTGACTGGAACAGGGAAAAATTAACGAAGAGTTTTTCCGCCAGTTTCTCATTGAGTTCGTCGATAATTTCCCGGTGAGCCCGGTTGCTGCTGTCCAGCTGATCCCGGAGCAGTCGGCAGCAGCGGGTGTACAGAGTTTCAGCATCCGCCCGCTCCTGGAGCGACAGAACGCCGTGGGCGAACTGGGCGTGAACATCGGCCATGGCGTGGAGTACGTCATGGTAGATCTCAGCCAGTGAGCGGGGGGTGTTTGTGTCCTGCAGGCTTTCAAGGTCGCGCCAGAGATCGTGCAGCGGCGCAGAGGCGGTGGCCCCCGGTTGTTGCGGTGTCCGGTTTTCCGGTGCTTCGTGGTCGATCACGTTGGTCACAAGCACGGAGTGATGCGCGGTCAGGGCTCTGCCGGATTCGCTGATCAGATCCGGGTGAGGCGTACCGTGGCGATCACACTCTGCCTGCAAAACATGCACGACATTGTAGGCATATTCGTAAACGCTGTAGTTCATGGAGCAGCTACTGCGTGAGCGAGTGCCCTCGTAATCCACGCCCAGGCCGCCGCCGATATCCACCGTGCCCACCGGAGCGCCCATCTGGCGCAGTTCACTGTAGAAGCGGGCACATTCCCGGAGACCGGTCTGGATGTCACGGATGTTGGCAATCTGGGAGCCAAGATGGAAGTGCAAAAGTTGCAGGGTGTCCAGGGCACCCGCCTCGCGCAGGGTGTCGACGACATCCAGGACCTGGCTGGCAGACAGTCCGAATTTCGACTTTTCACCACCTGTGTTCTGCCAGTTGCCTTTGCCGATGGTGGCCAGCCGGGCCCGAACTCCGATCAGCGGTGAAACGCCCAGGCTTTTTGCCTCCTCCAGGATAAGTGGCAGTTCGGATTTTTTCTCCACCACGATGAACACCCGGTGACCCAGGGTCTGGCCGATCAGGGCCAGGCGGATGTACTCCCGGTCTTTGTAGCCGTTGCAGACGATCACCGATCCCGGTTGCTGTGACATCGCCAGCACCGCCATCAATTCCGGCTTGCTGCCTGCTTCGAGGCCTATCTGCCCTTTAGAGGCAGCGGGCTCGGCGGCCAGCAGTTCCTCGACCACGCGGCGTTGCTGGTTGACCTTGATCGGGTAGACCGCTGTGTAACGGCCCTGGTAGGCATGTTCTTCTGCGACCTTGTTGAAGGCATTGCACAGTTTGTTGACGCGGTCGTGGAGGATATCAACGAAGCGCACCAGCACCGGCAACTGAATCCCGGAGTCGGTCAGTGTTCGGGTCAGCTCCGGTAGGTTGATCCGTGCCGGGCTCTGGCCCCGATCCGGACGAATCAGTACCTGTCCCTGGTCGTTGACACCTATGTAGCCATCGCTCCAGTGGGCAATGTTGTAAACCTTGTGGGCCGGGGTGGCGCTGGCTTCGCTCATGCTTGCTATCCTGTCAGGAAACACTGGCCGGCAGGGAATTGTTCGGCAGCCGGCTTCTGGCCGACATTGTATGGATTCCCGCCACGGGCTAAAAGAACCGGGCAGGGAAAATATCTGGCCGGTTGCCGCGATTATCGCTTTAGCTCACGGTAAGGCGTCCCTACAATACGCCCTTTTAACACAGCCCATGGCCCACATCGGGAGGCAAGACATGACAGCACTCAATGACGGCTGGTTTACCGAGGTATTCCAGGATCAGGGGACAGCGTTCTCCCTTCAGGTGAAAAAGAAGCTCCACGAGGAGCAGACACCGTTCCAGAAACTGGAGATCTACGAGACCGAGACCTTCGGCAACCTGATGGTTCTGGACGGCTGCGTGATGCTGACCACCCGCGATAACTTCCTGTACCACGAAATGATGACCCATCCGGCCCTGTTCACCCACCGGGACCCCAAAAAGGTGGTGATTGTCGGCGGCGGTGACTGTGGCACCCTGAAAGAGGTGCTCAAGCATCCGGGCGTTGAGGAAGCCTGGCAGGTGGAAATCGACGAGCGGGTAACCCGCATGTCGGAAAAATATTTTCCGGAGCTTTGCGAAGCGAACAGTGACCCGCGCGCCAATTTCTTCTTCGGAGATGGTATCCAGTGGATGCGGGACATTGAGCCGAACAGTGTCGACCTCATTATTATCGACAGCACCGATCCTGTCGGCCCGGCCGAAGGCCTGTTTGCCCTGGATTTTTACCGGGATGCCATGTTGGCGCTTCGAGAAGGCGGCATTATTGTCCAGCAGAGCGAATCACCGCTGCTGCACACCGACAGCATCATCAAGGGCATTCACGAGGACATGCGTAAGGCCGGATTCGAGCATGTGCAGACCATGCCATTCCCGCAACCGGTCTACCCCACCGGCTGGTGGAGCTGCACCATGGCCAGCAAGGAAAACCCGATCAAATACTTCCGCGAGGAAGATGCCAACAACCGGCCGTTCGTGACCCGATACTATAATTCCGGGGTTCATCACGGTGCCCTGGCGATGCCCCAGTTCATGGTGGATGCACTGGAAGATGAGGTCCGTCCGGAAGAAGGTTAAGGGGAAAGCGGGCAGACAAAGCAGACAAAAAAAGGGCGCCAGATGGCGCCCTTTTTCGTTGCTCGTGTCAACGATTACTGCTTGCCGCTGACAAACTCCGGATAGGCTTCCATGCCGCACTCGGACAGATCCACACCTTCGTACTCGTCTTCCTCGGAAACCCTGATGCCCATGACGGCTTTCAGGATGCCCCAGACGATCAGGCTGGTGACGAACACCCAGATGAAGATGGTGAGCATGCCGACCAGCTGACCCATGAAGGTAGCGTCTGCGTCGGACAGGAGAACCGCGAAGATACCCCAGATACCCACCACGCCGTGGACAGAGATGGCACCGACCGGGTCGTCAATGCGCAGCTTGTCCATGGTTACGATGGAGAAGACAACCAGGGTGCCGCCAATGGCGCCGATGATGGTGGCCAGCAGGGGAGAAGGATCCGCCGGCTCTGCAGTGATGGCAACCAGGCCAGCCAGGGCACCGTTCAGGGCCATGGTCAGGTCCGCTTTGCCGAACATCAGGCGTGCCACGATCAGGGCGGCAATCAGGCCACCGGCTGCAGCTGCGTTGGTGTTCAGGAACACGTTGGCAACTTCGTTGGCGACACCGATGCCACCCAGCTTCAGGGTGGAGCCGCCGTTAAAGCCGAACCAGCCCATCCAGAGGATGAAGGTACCAAGCGTTGCCAGGGGCAGGTTGGCGCCCGGGAAGGCACGGATTTCGCCTTTGGCGCCGTACTTGCCTTTACGGGCACCGAGGAGAAGAACGCCTGCCAGGGCCGCTGCTGCGCCTGCCATGTGAACGATACCGGAACCGGCGTAGTCGCTGTAGCTCAGCTCGTACATGCCGAATACCGCGTCGCCGTTCCAGGTCCAGGAACCCTGCATCGGGTAGATGAAGCCACACATAACGATGGCGAAAGCCAGGAAGGCCCAGAGCTTCATGCGCTCAGCCACGGCACCGGAAACGATGGACATGGCGGTTGCAACGAAAACAACCTGGAAGAAGAAGTCAGAAGCGCCACTGTATTCGCCCATGTCGCCGAAGCCGGCTTCAGTGGAGGCTGCAATAACGCCCGCGATCGCTGCGTCGTCCATCTCGGCAACGGTTGTTACACCGCTCAGGAAGATACCGCCGTCGTACATGATGTCGTAGCCGACAATCAGGTACATGGTACAGGCGACCGCAAACAGGGCCACGTTCTTGGTCAGGATTTCAGTGGTGTTCTTGGCACGCACCAGGCCGGCTTCCAGCATGGCAAAGCCAGCGGCCATCCACATGACCAGGGCACCGCAAATCAGGAAGTAAAAGGTATCCAGCGCATACTGGAGTTCAAAAATGTGATTAAGATTGCTTTCCATATGAAGCCCTCCGCACGAGGCTTTTCAGGTTATAAATTTTTTTGCGTTGGCTGATCGAAAAATCAGAGCTGGTTCAGACCGCTTCTTCGCCGGTTTCGCCAGTCCGGATCCGGATGGCTTGAGCCAGTTCAGTCACGAAGATCTTGCCGTCACCGATCTTGCCGGTGTTGGCCGCCTTGGTGATGGACTCGATAACTTGGTCCAGAAGGTTGTCGCCGATAGCAACTTCCACCTTCACCTTGGGCAGGAAATCCACCACGTATTCCGCGCCACGATAGAGTTCTGTGTGGCCTTTTTGCCGACCGAAGCCTTTGACTTCAGTGACGGTTACGCCTTGAACGCCAATCTCGGATAATGCCTCACGGACATCGTCCAATTTGAAAGGCTTGATGATCGCTGTCACAAGTTTCATTGCTTTCTCCTTGGTAAAGCCGTCTCAACAGTGAGGGCCCGTCGGCCGGTTGTTGAGCTCGGGATGCTGCCACCTCGCACACCAATCGTGCGGATTGCGTACGAGAGCTTTAGCATCGGGTATGCCAACGCAAAAAAATATATTTAAAACAACAGGCTACGATATCCGCGTACCAGAATGGCGCAAAGTTGTGCACCAAAATGAAGCGGGTAGCCGGCCAGTGAGCCAAATTGGAGCGGGCTGCCTGACCGTTCGACCGCTATTATAGGGCCGACCGCCTACAGTATGGCAGGGGCTGCGGTGTGATACACTCCTGCAAACCGGTAACAGGCCCTCTCTTTTAGTCGAAGCCGGATATTTCAGAAATGTGTGAGGTGATGTGTGAAAGGTCCACAGGATATTTTTGCTCAGCTGCAGGGCCAGTTTGGCCAGTTTGTACCGGACATGGCCCGCGCTGCACGGGAAGATTTTGAAACCCAGGCCCGGGCCACCGTGATGTCCGTCCTGTCCCGCCTGGAGTTGGTAACGAGGGAAGAGTTCGACGCCCAGCAGGCGGTCCTGCTGAAGACCCGTGAAAAGGTGGACGCACTCGAGAAGCGGGTAGCCGAACTGGAAAATTCCCTGCCAAAACAGTAAACCACGGACACGCCCGGCAGGACGCCGGGCAAGCAGTTCCGGTCATTACCATGGAAGGTTGTCATGCTTGCTATCGTTCATTCCCGCGCCACCATTGGCGTGTCGGCGCCCGCCGTTACCGTTGAAGTCCATCTCTCAGGCGGCTTGCCTGCGCTCTCGATTGTGGGGCTGCCGGAAACCGGTGTAAGGGAGAGCAAAGAGCGTGTTCGCAGTGCCCTTCTGAACGCCGGGTTCGAGTTCCCCGCCCGGAGAATCACCATTAATCTTGCCCCTGCCGACTTGCCCAAAGAGGGTGGTCGCTTTGATCTGCCTATTGCCCTGGGCATTCTGGCGGCCTCGGGCCAGATTCCGGCCGAGAGCCTTTCGGACTGCGAATTTCTCGGCGAATTGTCCCTTGATGGTGCATTGAGGCCGCTTAAAGGCGTGCTGCCGGCGGTATTAGCCGCCCGGCAGGAGCAACGAAACCTGCTGGTTCCCCAGGGCAATGCCGAGGAGGCGGCCCTGGCCAGCCAGGGTGACGTTCTGGCTTCCGGCCACCTGCTGGCCGTGTGCGAGCACCTGAGTGGCCGCGCCCGCCTGGTGCCGGTGCCCAGGTCCTCGCTGGAACAGGCGCCGGGCAGCAACAGGGAAGTGCCGGACCTGTCGGATGTCCGTGGTCAGCGAGTTCCCCGCCGTGCACTGGAAGTGGCTGCGGCAGGCAGCCACAATCTGCTGTTCTTCGGCCCACCGGGAACCGGCAAGAGTATGCTGGCCAGTCGTTTGCCCGGCATTCTTCCGGGGCTGGATGATGGCTCCGCCATGGAAGTCGCCAGCGTGCATTCGGTGGCCGGGCTGCCGATTCGGGCCGGGGGCTGGCGCCAGCCGCCTTTCCGGGCGCCCCATCATACCGCTTCAGCGGTGGCCCTGGTGGGCGGCGGCAGCAGCCCGAGGCCCGGAGAAATCTCACTGGCTCACCGGGGCGTACTGTTTCTCGACGAGTTGCCAGAGTTTGAACGCCGGGTGCTGGAGGTCCTGCGTGAGCCGATGGAAACCGGCGAAATCTCGATCAGCCGGGCAGCACGGCAGGTGAATTTTCCGGCGCGATTTCAGGTCGTGGCTGCAATGAATCCCTGCCCCTGTGGCTACAGTGGTCATCCCACCATCGAGTGTCAGTGTACGCCGCAACAGGTTACCCGTTACCGGTCGAAAATTTCCGGCCCCCTTCTGGACAGGTTTGATCTGCATGTGGAGGTGCCTGTGCAGGGTGGCGACGTATTGATGCAGTCGGGCGGGGATGGCGAAACCAGCGCCACCGTCCGGGAGCGTGTCCTGATTGCCAGAGCCCGGCAATCAGAGCGGGGTTGCCTGAATGCGGCCTTGTCCGGGCGTGCGTTGCAGGCTGCGTGCCGGCTGGATCGCCAGGGCGAGCAGTTGCTCACCGGTGCCATGGAAAAGCTGGGGCTTTCGGCCCGTGCACTGCACCGCATATTGCGAGTTGCCCGAACGCTTGCCGATCTTGAAGGCAGCGAGGAGCTACGACAGAGCCATCTGGTTGAGGCTCTGGGTTACCGGCAGCTCGACCGACAGCAGGGCCGCAACTCGGTGGTCTCCGCCTGAGCGACAACACTCTGGTAAACTGTTGGCAAATCCCGTTAACCATGACCCGCTGCCTGCGGTTAAGGATTGCAGATGACAGACCATAAAGAACCGCAAGATCCCAAAGAGGCCGCCGATTCGCCGGTCACCACCCGTCGCGGTGTGCGCAGCTTTGTTTTGCGCCAGGGCCGGATGACGGAAGGCCAGAAAAAGGCGTTCGAGCGGAGCTGGCCGAAGTACGGGCTGACCCGTGAGGACGGAATGATTGATCCCAGGGAAGTGTTCGGCCGCGACAACATGCTGAACCTGGAAATCGGTTTTGGTATGGGGCGGTCCCTGGCCGACATGGCTGAGGCCGCTCCCGAACAGGATTTTATCGGGGTTGAAGTTCATCAGCCCGGTGTTGGCGCGTTGCTCAAGGAGATCGAGGACCGTGGCCTGGAAAACGTCCGGATTTACAGTATTGATGCCAACGATGTGATTGACCTCTGCCTTCCGGATGCGTGCCTGGATCGCGTGATGGTGTTCTTCCCCGATCCCTGGCACAAGAAAAAGCATCACAAGCGCCGGCTGATCCAGCACGAGTTTGTCCAGCGGGTTCGTCACAAGTTGAGGGTAGGCGGCATTCTGCACCTGGCGACCGACTGGGAGAATTATGCCGAGCATATGCTCGAGGTGATGAGCGAGTCCGAGGGCTTTGCCAACACCCAGGAGACCGGTGGCTATTCACCGCGCCCTGACGACCGTCCAATTACCAAGTTTGAGAAGCGGGGCGAAACCCTCGGTCACGGTGTCTGGGACCTGTTGTTCTATCGCACCAATTAAGAGGCGTTGATCGGGGGTCAGTGATGCGCGAGCGGGTGGCGCCGTGACGCCCGGATGATGACCAGCCCGGCGATGCCGAGCGTGAGCGCCGTGAATTTGATGAGTGCGCATAGGGTTGCGGACAGGCTCATCTCATCGGTGGGCGGGTTGAAATTGTTCAGCAACAGAATGTTCTCTGCACCGTCGCTCAGGCCGGCAGTTGCGAACAGGGCCCGTACCCAACGGGCACCCACCCGCTCGCGAATGCCGGGGCGATCACGGGTAAAGTGCCGGGTAAGATGAATCAGGGCCAGCATGTAGGCAGGAATGAACAGGAAGTCCAGCCACAGCGAAACCTTCGCCCAGGCAACCCCTTCGCTTCCCCAGCTGCGAAAAATGGCGTGGGCCTGATCGGCAGTCCCGGCCAGCTGATAGCTCACGATACCCTGGGGTGCTGATGCCGTCTGCAGAGGCTGGTTGACCATAAGCAGAGCGAACAGCAGCACGGCAGCCACGACCAGGCTGGCTTTCAGGCTTTTGGGAAATGCTGCCACTCCGTGTGCAGGGTCCATTACAGAAAACGCTCCAACAGGCTGTTAAGGTATCTCTGGCCCAGGTCGGTTGCCTGGAGTCGATCGCTTACCAGCAGCTTTTCATTCCGCAGTTGTTCAAGTTTTACTCCAACTGTTGTCAGGGGTAAACCCGTTCGTTCAGAAAAAAGGCTTTCATCCACTCCTTCTTTCAGTCTGAGGGCGTTCATCAGGAATTCCAGCGGCAGATCGTCCACGGCAATCGCATCAGAACCGGCCGTTCGGCTGCCGATCCGGTTCAGGTAAGCGTCCGGCTGCCGGGTCTTCCAGTATCGCCTGATACCCCCGTCCACCAGGCTGATCTTGCCGTGGGCCCCAGCCCCGAGGGCCAGGTAGTCCCCGAACGTCCAGTAGTTCAGATTGTGACGGGAGGCCCTTCCCTGGAGGCTCCAGGCCGAGACTTCGTAATCCTCGTAGCCGTGTTGGTGCAGGTAATCGGAACCCCGGCGATAGATGTCCCAGAGATGATCGTCGTCGGGCAGTTCTGGCGGACGGCTGTAAAACTCGGTATTGGGCTCGAGGGTCAGCTGGTACCAGGAGAGATGCGGTGGTTTGTAGTCCAGGGCAGTCTGGATGTCCTCAAGTGCCTGCCCGGGCGTCTGGCCCGGCAGACCGTGCATCAGATCGATATTGAAGTTATCGAACCCGGCACGGCGAGCGGCGCGTATGGCCCGGTGGGCGGCATCGGCATCGTGAATGCGCCCCAGCGTTTTGAGATGGTCGGGATTGAAACTCTGGACCCCGATGGACAGACGGTTGATGCCCGCTGCCCGGAACGCGTCGAACCGGCCGGCTTCGAGCGTGCCGGGGTTGGCTTCCAGGGTAATTTCGGGATTTGTGGCGAAGGCAAGGCGTGCCCGCAGTTCCCTGAACAGGCGATCGTAGAAGTCGCCGCTCATCAGGGACGGAGTGCCGCCTCCGATGAACACGGTCTCTATTGGTCGATCGGTGGCAAAGGCCAGGTCCTGGTCGAGATCTTCGAGCAGAGCCTGCAGATAGGCGGATTCCGGGATTGTCCCGGTGAAAGCGTGGGAGTTGAAGTCACAGTAGGGGCACTTCCGCACGCACCAGGGTACGTGAATATAGAGGCTCAACGGCGGCCTAACCGCCGCTGGCTGCTGATCGTCCCCGGGGCTGGTATTACTCAACTGTTTCAGGCCTCGGCCTTCAGCTGATCCAGCAGAATCTTCAGGGCGCGTCCGCGGTGGCTGATGCTGCCCTTTTCGGCGCGGGACAGTTCCGCCGCACTGCAGCCATGCTCTGGTGCCAGGAACACCGGGTCATAACCGAAGCCGCCATCGCCCTGAGGGGATCTGAGGATCGAGCCCGGCCAGCGGCCATGGCAGATGATCGGGGTCGGGTCTTCGGCATGGCGCAGGTATACCAGCACACAGTGAAACTGGGCGCCCCGTTGCCCGTCCGGCACGCCCGCCATGGCGTCCAGCAGGGCGTCCACATTGTCCTGATCGGTTGCATCATCGCCGGCAAAGCGGGCAGAGCGCACGCCCGGGCGGCCTTCAAGCGCGTCCACCGCCAGACCACTGTCGTCAGCGAGTGCTGGCAGCCCGGTTTCCCGGGCCGCGTGGCGCGCCTTGAGAATCGCGTTTTCTACAAAGGTGACCGCCGGCTCCTCGGCTTCACCGACGCCCAGTTCGCCCTGGGCAATCGGCGTCATGCCAAGAGGTGCCAGGAGCTCGGTCAACTCGGCGATTTTGCCCCTGTTATTGCTGGCGATGACAAGTCGGTTGGTCATATAGGCTTAATCGCTGAACAGTGTGTGAGCAAACCGTACCGCCAGGTCCTGCTGGTGTCCGGTAGGGCGTGCGGTAATATTGAAAGTCATCAGTTCGCCGGAGGAATACTGATACTTGGCAATAAAGTACACGGAGTCGCCCTCCTGGATGCGGCGGAACGCCAGGAAGCGTACCTGCTGGACATCGTTGGTTACCTTGCCCTCGACCTGGCCGCTCACCGGGGACATTGAGCCATCGTCGTTTTCCTCCATGATGGAGATATTGACGATGCCTATGCCCTTGCTCCGCTGAAGATTATTGGCCTGGGCGACTTCCGGAGCCAGGAAGGTGCTGGGCAGGACACTCCAGAGTACCTTGTAGTCTCCGAAATCCTTCGAGCCGGCCTGTGCCTGCAGGCTGAACAGGCCAATCAGCGTGATTGCCAGCAGCGTACGGAATGTGGAAAAGGTTTTTGCGATCATTGCTAGGTCTCCCGTGTGATTCGGTAAATGGCAATTTCGCCCAACAAGTTCGGCCAGAGACGAGCCAGCCAACTGTTCTGGTGCTGGCCATCAACCACCCGGCGGCTTTTGATCCTGATGCCTTTCTGACGGCACAGTGCCTCAAAATCCTTGAAGGTGCACAACCTTATGTTGGGCGTGTTATACCATTTATACGGCAGTGCCTCGGATTCGGGCATACGACCGCTCAAAGTCAGTCCCCAGCGCAATCGCCAATGAGCAAAGTTGGGGAAGGTCACGATGCCTTCGCTGCCAACCCGCAGCATTTCATCCAGTACCCTGTCAGGACGCCGGACCGCCTGAAGCGCCTGGGTCATCAGAACAATATCGAAACTGCCATCTTCAAAGTTCCCCAGCCCCTGGGTGTCCAGGTTCTGTTCGATAACCGCCACTCCGCGGCCCATGCAGGCGGTGATGTGGTCCGGGTTTATCTCCAGGCCGAAGCCACTGGCACCCCGTTCCCGCTGGAGGAAATCAAGAAGAGTGCCGTCGCCACAGCCCAGGTCCAGAACATGGTGGCCGGGCTGAACCCACTGCTGGATGATTTCGAGATCCGGTCTCATGCGCCGACCTCCCGTGCTACCCGGTCCATATAGGCGTTAAAGATGTCAGTGTACCGCGGGGTCGGAATCAGAAACGCGTCGTGCCCCCAGGGTGCGTCCACCTCGGCGTAGCTGACCTTCCTGCGCGCGCCAATCATGGCATTGACCATTTCTTCCGAGCGGGCCGGCGTGAAGCGCCAGTCGGTGCTGAATGACAACACCAGGTATTCGCAACTGGCCGCTGCCAGTGCTTTCGAGAGGTCGCCGCCAAACTCGTAGGCCGGATCAAAGTAGTCCAGGGCACGGGTCATCAACAGGTAGGTGTTGGCGTCAAACGATTCGGAAAAGCGTTCGCCCTGATAGCGGAGGTAGCTCTCGACCTGGAACTCCGCGTCATAACCAAACTTGTAAGCCTGGTCACGGAGTTCGCGGCCAAATTTCTCGCCCATGGAGGCATCAGACAGATACGTGATATGGCCAACCATCCGCGCCAGCATAAGACCACGCCTGGGAACCGTATCAAAGTCGTAATAGCGCCCGTCGTGAAACTCCCGATCAGAGGTTATTGCCTGGCGTGCCACTTCATTGAAGGCAATATTCTGGGCGGTCAATCGCGGAGTGGACGCAATCACCACCGCATGCCGCAGGCGATCGGGGTAGTCCAGGCTCCACTGCAGGGCCTGCATGCCGCCGAGGGAACCGCCAACAACGGCCGCCCAGCATTGAATGCCGAGCCGATCTGCCAGCAGCGCCTGACTCTTGACCCAGTCGCCCACGGTGATAACCGGAAACTCCGGGCCAAACGGCTTTCCGGTTTCGGGATTGATGCTGTTGGGGCCGGTGCTGCCGTGGCAGCCCCCCAGATTGTTCAGGCTGACAACAAAAAAACGATCGGTATCGATGGGTTTTCCGGGGCCGATACAGCTGTCCCACCAGCCGGGTTTGCGGTCCTCGGCAGAGTGGTAGCCGGCCGCGTGGTGATGGCCACTCAAGGCATGGCAGATAAGAACGGCATTGCTGGCGTCGGCATTCAGGGTGCCGTAGGTTTCCACCACCAGGTCATAGTTTTCCAGGGACTGGCCGCAGGCCAGATCGATGGGAGCGTCGAAATGATAGGTCTGCGGGGAGACAATCCCGACAGAATCCGCAGGCAGGGTATCAGGCATCGGCGCGAATGGTTCCTGGTTCGATCCGTAAGTGTCTGGAAAAGCAATGACAAAGCCATCGCCAGCCCAGCAGTTTAAAGCCGGGGCGTGATGGCTGCAACCGCCTGAATGGTCGCGCTTGCGGGACACTACACAGCGCCGGAGATGTTCACCACTTTTTGCTGGATCAGGGTGGGGGCCGGTTTGCGGATCTGGCGCTGCATCGCGTCGGCCAGTTCCAGTTGCCTGCGCAGGTCGGCAATGGTGTTGGTCAGGCGCAGGCGCTCGGTGCGGCTGTCCTTGTCGTTGCGGACCATATCGCGAAGGCGCCGGATCTGGTGCTCCAGAAGCTGCTTCTGCTCCATGGAATACTGCATGATCGGTAGCAGGGCTTCCGATGGCCAGCGCTCAACGTCCTGGCGTACACGGGCATGCAGTGTGCGGGCTTCGCCCACCATGACATTGAAAAAACGGCGAACCAGGACCGACTGCTCGGTGAGCAGGTTCTTCGGACTGATGCGGAAGCGTCTCGCTTTTTTGCGCAACTCGCGGATGGCAATAACATGGCGCCCGGCCCGCAGCGGGATGGGCTCAAGGTGACGTGCCCGGTTGTCTTCGTTATAGCGACGGTAAATCGCGCCCACCATTTTTTCGGCCAGGTGCCCTTCGCTCAGAAGGTTGGTCAAGTCGCTTTCGAGCAGTTCGAAAAACTGATCCATGGCGCGGTTCATCCCCGCAGTGGTCCAGCTCTTCGACATACTGGTACGTACATGTTCCGCATGGGCTTCGAAGCGGTCTTCGCTCACCAGCTTCTTCAACAGGTCGCCCTGGGAGTCCATGAGGCGACGGCTGGAGCGCAGGGTGATCAGCTTCTTGTAGTAAAAGTCGTAGTCTTTCTGGGCGCGTTCTGCGAGGCGGCCCAGCGCTGCCTTGTCCATGGTAACGCCCGCGCACGCCTGAAGCTCTTCCTCCAGGGATTCGAGGCGGTACTGCATTGCTGCCTGGCTGTTCTGGAGCATGCCCAGCAGGTCGTTGATCAGACTCTGGGTGATCAGCTGTTCCTTGTGCATGAGGATGCGCTGGATAATCAGCTGCTCAAGCTGATTGATATTGGAACGGTCGAACAGGTCGTTGTCTTTCTTCACCCTTGCGACCAGCCCCTGCTTGGCAGAAACCGGGATGACATCGTGCTGGCGCATGCCCAGGTGGTCGGCCGTATAACCGCGCACCCGCTCAATCGCCTCGTTAGTGTGGCGCTCGCCCTGGAGGTCATCCCAGAGCACGTCGATCTTGTTCAGCACGGCAAAGCGGCCGGCGCGATGATCGGCGTGCTGGGTGTCGATGTGCTCTTTCCAGATGGTCATGTCGCTGGCAGTCACACCGGTGTCGGCACTCAGCACAAAGATCACCGCATGGGCGCGGGGCAGCATGCTGATCGTCAGCTCCGGCTCGGAGCCAAGAGCATTCAGGCCCGGCGTATCGAGGATCCGCAGGCCGCGCTCGAACAGGGGGTGGCGGATGCTGATCTGTGCGTTCCGCCAGGCAGGTACGAGTACATTGCCCGGGTTGTTGCGATCATTCTCGAGCATGCCTTCGTCGAAGCCGAGTGCGCGAGCCTCCTCAGGTGGCACACTCTTGACGCGGGCAACCTCGGCAAGCACCTCCCGCATGATCTCAGGGTCGCGCTCATCCAGCTCATGTTTGACCCAGCGTTCCGGCTGCTTGCGCAACTGCTGCAGGGACAGTTCGCCGTTTCGGGTCTCGATGGGAAGCAGGAGCAGGTAGTTTTCATTGGCGCTGCGATCGAAGAACAGCTCCGTGGGGCACATGGTCGTGCGCCCCGCCTGGGACGGCAGCATGCGCTGGCCATACTCGGAGAAGAACAGGGCGTTGATCAGTTCGGTTTTACCGCGGGAGTATTCGCCGACAAACGCAATGGTCAGTTCATCCTCAATCAGCAGCTCCAGCCCGTGGCGTATGCGGGTGCTGACATCGTCGGAGAACAGATTGTTATCCTGCAGCCACAGCCGGTACCTGCCGATCTGGCGGATCAGCTCTTTTTTCCAGTTGTGATAAGCCTCTACCTGCTGCGACAGAGTTCCCTGTTGGTTCATCGGATTTTCCTTCTGCGCGACTTCCTGGTATCCCGCTCAGAACGGGGTGCTCACGGGTGACGGATTAATTACCGTTAATACTATCCTGTTATTTCCAAGTTTGTGGCTGGGCCGGAGTGGAAGAAGTGGCCAAACTTGCCGGAAATTCACTAAAAAAGCTGCAAAATCAGTTACATGACTTTGCAGCTCGGGAATGATGGATTTCGTGGCTAAGTGTTACAAAATGTATATTTGAGACGGCGTTTACATACCGAGCCCGATGGAGCCGAGGCCTGCGGCCATTTTCATGTGTTCAATCACCACTGAGATCACGTTCAGAATCAGGAAAACGATGATGGGTGACAGGTCCAGGCCGCCCATGGAGGGCATGATATTGCGCACCGGGCGCATGACCGGCTCGGTGATCTGGGCGACCAGCTGGATGGCCGGATGGCCGCTGCCCGGCGCGATCCAACTGACGACGACCACTGCAATTACCGACCAGAAATAGATCTTCACGATCAGGTCCAGTACGTTCAGTACCGCCCACACCAGCAGCGTAATCGGATTTATGGCCGGAATGCCGCCGTTCAGCGCCACCAGGATCAGGAAGAAGGTGATGCCCTGAATGATGACTGCAAGAACCAGCGAAGCTCCATCGAAACCGCCCAGGCCAGGAATAACCCGCTGTAGCGGGCGTAGCGGTGGATTGGTGGCCTTGACCACGAATTGAGTGATGGGATTGTAGAAGTCGGCCCTGGCCAGTTGAAGCAGGAACCGAAGCAGCACAATGGTCAGGTAAAAGGTGGATGCGATGAGCAGGATGGTAATCAGAATATCTGCCAGCATGAAGCCGTGTCTCCGTTATCGGTTACTGTTTGCCTGCCAGTTCTTTGGCCATTTCTTCCGAACGCTTGAAGGCGGCCTTGTACGCTTTGGCTACCAGATCGCGCATACCACCTTCCTCGAACGTGTTGATGGCCTGTTCGGTGGTTCCGCCAGGAGACATCACATTACGCTTGAGCTGGCCGGGATCGTGCTCGCTTCGACCGGCCATTTCCGCGGCTCCCGCCATGGTCTGGATAGCCAGTTCCCTCGCGGTTCCGGCGGCGATGCCAGCCTCGGTGGCCGCTTCCTCAAGCGCCTCAAGCATCAGGAAGAAATAGGCGGGGCCGCTGCCGGAGAGGGCGGTAACCGCGTGCAGCAGGTTTTCGTCCTCAACCCAGAGCGCTGACCCGATGCTTTCGAACACCGATTCCACCATCTTCTTCTGTTTGTCTTTCACTTCTTTGTTGGCAAACAGGCCTGCAGCCCCTTTGCCGACCAGGGACGGTGTGTTGGGCATTACCCGAACCATCGGCAGGCCGCCACCAAGCCAACCATCGAGGGTATCCGCTGTCAGGCCGGCGGCGATGGATACCATCAGTGGGCGAGTGTTCTGGACCACTGGTGCAATGTCGCGACAGACATCGGCCATGACCTGGGGTTTCACCGCCAGAACTACCATGTCAGCCTGCTGGGCGCAGTACCGGTTGTCTGTGGTGACGCTAACGCCGAAGCGCTTGCGGATTGTCTGCAGGTGCGCGTCATCCGGCGCGCTGACCCAGATATTGCCGGCCTTATAGCCGTTATCCAGCATACCGCCAATGATGGCGCTGGCCATGTTGCCGGCGCCAATAAAAGAAATGGTTGGTGATGTGCTCAAGGTTAACTCCCCGGTTGATCGGTTAAACGTCCGGCCCTGATCATAGCAGGAACCGGCCGGTTCAGCTCTTTACTGGGCGTTTGCCGAATAGGGCAGTGCCGACCCGTACCCAGGTGGCGCCTTCCGCAATCGCGACTTCCAGGTCGCCGGACATGCCTATCGACAGTGTGTCGAGTGGGCCGGCGTCGGGATGGTCTGACCGCAGCTGTTTCAGAGTATTGGCAAGTTTCCGGAAACTGGCTCTCAATCCTGCTTCAGGCTGATCCGGGTCCGGAATGGCCATCAGGCCTCGCAAGATGAGGTTCGGCAATTCGCCGATTTCGGCCACCAGATCCGGCAGCTCATCCAGAGTGCAGCCGGATTTGCTCTCTTCCTCATTAATATTGACCTGAAGACAGATATTCAATGGCGGCAGCGCAGGATCGCGCTGTTCGCTCAGGCGACGGGCAATCTTGAGTCGGTCGACGCTGTGCACCCAGGCAAAGGCGGAGGCCATCTGTCGCGTCTTGTTGGACTGGATCGGCCCGATGAAATGCCAGTCGACGCCCTCGAGATCTGAAAGCGCCTCGATCTTCTCGAGGGCCTCCTGGAGGTAGTTCTCACCAAAGGCCCGCTGCCCGGCAGCGAAGGCTTCCCGCAGGTCTTCCGGTGGTCGGGTTTTGCTGACGGCGAGCAAATGCACAGACCCGGGCGCACGGCCTGCCTGCAATGTTGCTTTTTGTATGCGTCGGGTTACGCTCCCGATGTTGTCTGCTATGCTGCTCATAGTGTGAGAATGCCACGCTCGGTCTGTCACTTGTACGGTGACACGTTACCCGCAGGTCACTGAAATGCCAAGTGAACCGCGCCGGGGCCCCGCCGGGCGGAAGCTACCGGGATAAAAGAAAAAGCCTTCCGAGGATTCCTATGGATATTACTGAACTGCTTGCCTTTTCGGCGAAACAGGGTGCGTCTGACTTGCACCTCTCTGCCGGTTTGCCCCCGATGATTCGTGTTGATGGCGATGTACGCCGCATCAACCTGCCGCCCATGGAGCACAAAGAGGTCCACGGGCTCATCTACGACATCATGAATGACAAGCAGCGTAAGGACTACGAGGAATTCCTGGAAACCGACTTCTCCTTCGAAGTTCCGGGCGTCGCCCGTTTCCGTGTTAACGCTTTTAACCAGAACCGTGGCGCAGGCGCCGTGTTCCGGACCATCCCTTCCAAAGTACTGACCATGGAAGATCTGGGTATGGGGCAGGTGTTCAAGGACGTGTCTTCAGTGCCCCGGGGGCTGGTTCTGGTGACCGGCCCGACCGGCTCGGGTAAGTCCACCACGCTGGCGGCGATGATCGATTACATCAACGACACCCGCTACGAACACGTTCTTACCATTGAAGACCCCATTGAATTTGTACACGACTCCAAGAAATGTCTGGTCAACCAGCGTGAAGTTCACCGCGATACCCTGGGCTTCAACGAAGCACTGCGTTCAGCACTGCGGGAAGACCCCGACATCATTCTGGTGGGTGAGCTTCGGGATCTGGAAACCATCCGCCTCGCGCTGACGGCGGCCGAAACGGGCCACCTTGTGTTCGGCACACTTCACACCACCTCTGCCGCCAAGACCATTGACCGTGTGGTCGACGTGTTCCCGGCGGAGGAAAAGTCCATGGTGCGGTCGATGCTGTCAGAATCCCTGCAGGCAGTTATATCCCAGACCCTGATGAAGAAAATGGGCGGCGGCCGGATTGCGGCGCACGAGATCATGATCGGTACGTCTGCGATCCGGAACCTGATCCGGGAAGACAAGATCGCGCAGATGTATTCGTCGATCCAGACCGGCGGTTCACTGGGCATGCAGACGTTGGACCAGTGCCTGGAGCGGCTGCTGCAGAAAGGGCTTATTTCCCGTGAAGCGGCGCGGGCCAAGGCCAAGATGCCCGATAATTTTTAACTGGTAGGTTCCTGGTGCCTGGAAGTCAGGCACCAAACAAAGAAGACTGGGTACAAAAATGGAATTCGAAAAACTGTTACGGCTGATGGTGGAGAAGGGCGGTTCGGACCTGTTTATTACAGCGGGTGTGCCGCCGAGTATGAAGGTGAACGGGAAGGTTCTACCGGTCACCAAGAACGCGTTGACGCCGGAGCAGACGAGGGAGTTTGTCTACGGCTCGATGAATGACAAGCAGCGCGCCGAGTTTGAGGAAACCCACGAGTGTAACTTTGCGATCAGTGCCCGGGGCATTGGCCGGTTCCGGGTATCCGCATTCTTCCAGCGTAACCTGTGTGGCATGGTGCTGCGTCGGATCGAGGTAAAGATCCCGCAAATCGACGATCTGTCGTTGCCGGAAGTGATCAAGGAACTGGCCATGACCAAGCGTGGCCTGATCATGTTCGTGGGCGCCACCGGCACCGGTAAGTCTACGTCGCTGGCGGCGATGCTGGGGCACCGGAACCGCAACAGCCGTGGCCACATCATTTCCATTGAAGACCCGATCGAATTCGTACACCAGCACCAGGGCTGTATCGTTACCCAGCGTGAAGTGGGCATCGACACCGAGAGCTTCGAAGTGGCGCTGAAGAACACGCTGCGTCAGGCGCCCGACGTGATCCTGATCGGTGAGGTGCGTACCCGGCAGACCATGGAATATTCCGTGCAATTCGCCGAGACCGGTCACCTGTGTCTGGCCACCCTGCACGCCAACAACGCGAACCAGGCGCTGGACCGGATTATCCAGTTCTTCCCTCCGGAACAGCATAACCAGATCTGGATGGACCTCTCCCTGAACCTCAAGGCCATCGTGGCCCAGCAGCTGGTGCCAACGCCGGACGGCAAGGGCCGGAAGGCGGTTATCGAGGTGCTGATCAATACCCCGCTGGTATCGGACCTCATCCGGAAGGGCGAGGTGCATCGGCTGAAAGAGCTGATGTCCAAATCCAACGAATCCGGCATGCAGACCTTTGACCAGGCGCTTTATCAGCTCTATGCAGAAGGGTCGATTACTTATGAGGACGCCCTGGCTCATGCTGATTCTGCTAACGACCTGCGCCTGATGATCAAACTGGGTGCCGACGCCCAGGGAGCCGACAAGCTCTCGTCTTCCGTCGACAAGCTTTCCATTCAGGATGACTGAATACCGGCTGAGCATAAGACGTTGGTCGTAGAAAGTTAGGGCCCCGAACCGTTAGGGATGGCATTTGAGGCCAGTAAGGGGTGGTGCGTATACTCCGCGCGATTCAATAAGGAGATACCATGCACCACCGTTCCTCAACGCTTGCACGAGCTGTACGTCTTACCACCCTCGCGGCGCTCGCCGCACCTGCCTCTACCCTGGCAGGCGGCTTCTCCCTCAATGAGCAGAGCGCCAGTGCGATGGGCACCGCTAACGCCGGTGCCGCCGCCAACCCCGAAAATGCGACCACCGTTCTTTTTAACCCCGCCGGTATGAGCCAGTTGTCGGGCACAAATATTTCGTTTGGTGCTGCGGTTCTGGATATTGATGCTGAGGCCAAGGAAAGTAGTATCCGGACCTCCAGAAACAATCCCTAGGTGCCTGTAAGCCCGGCCAGTAGCGGAGGGGATATTGCAGACCCTGCGGTGCTGCCGGATTTTTATCTAAGTCATGAAATCAACGAGTCGATAGATGTAGGTTTTGGAATCCATGCGCCCTATGGTTTGGCGGCGGATTACGATAACGACTTTGCAGGGCGTTTTTTCGCTGACAAGACAGAGCTCACGGCGATCGCATTCACGCCCTCGGTTTCTCTTAACAATGGCCAGGGCCTGTCAATGGGTGTTGGTTTGAATGTCCTATACGCGGAAGGACGCTTGAGCCGCTACCAGGACATCAGTGCTCAAGTAGGGACAGCGGCGCTTGCACTTGAGGAGCCTTATGCGGATGCAGAGGGTGACGATGTTGGCATGACGTTCCGTGTTGGCTTTCTTTATGAGCTGACCAGCGCTACTCAGATTGGCCTCACGCTTCAGACGGGTACGGAACTCGAGCTGGAGGGTGACCTGGAAATCTCTGGCATAACCAATCCGTCCAACCCGATGGGGCCGACGCTGTCCGCCTCAGAGAGTATCAAGGTGCCTCTTGCGATTCCTGAGAGCGCGACCCTGGGGCTTCGTCACAGCCTTACCGATAACGTTACTCTTCTGGCTGGAGCAACTTACGCTCGTTGGAGCCGATTCGAGGAGCTTGATATCGTCAGCACCGAAGCTGGTGGTGCCGTTAGTGGTGCGCCGCAAGAAGGCGCTGTGATTTCTCATGTCACCGAACAATGGGAAAACAGCTGGCAGATCAACGCTGGTGCTATCTGGCAGGCTTCGCCTGAATGGGCGTTTAAAGCCGGATATGCCTGGGATGAGTCGCCCGTGAATCAGTATGTTACCGCCCGAATTCCCTCCAGTGATCGTCACTGGCTGACTCTCGGTGCCCAATGGGCTGACGCCCAAAGTGGCTGGACGGTCGACGTAGCGGTTGGAACGCTCTTGTTCACGGACGATCCACGAGTCAACGATCGGAATTACCAGCATGAAAACCCGAGCGAGATCGCGCAACTGGCGCCTGGTGTCGAGGATCCAAGCCTTTACGCTGCTGAGTACGATCTGAGCGCCTGGAGCGCTGCGTTCGAAGTAAGCAAGTCCTTCTAAAATCCGGAGAATCTGGCCGGCTGAAGGCCGGTCAGCCAACCACCTGGCCACGGTAGATGACTTTTTTCTTCCGTGGCGGGTCGATCTGTCCCTCCTCGTCCTGTTCCGCTGATGCGGGCGGAGCATCGGCAATGACCTGGCCTCTGTAGTTACGCTTGAGGCCGTCATCTTCTTCCTCGGGCTCAATATTGAGCTGCGGAACCCGTTCTTTGAGGGTCTCCCAAACACGAGTCAGCTGACTGGAGCGGGTTTTCCGCGCGTAATCGGCCAGTTGTTGTTCCAGATGCTCTTCCGTGAGGTGCAGTTTGACGCCGAATTCCGTGTGAATCAGGCGGCGGCACTGGTGAACCAGTTTCAGCACGCTGGGGTCCAGCAGCCAGCTACGTTCAGATGCCAGAGAAGTCATGGTATGAGCCTCGGAGATGGGTGTCACAACATGGCGCAGCCCGGAGTGTCTGATGGGGCGGCGCCGACTCTGGAATCGTAGCGAATATCGTGCCGTAAAGGCGATAGAATCGGCCGGCCTTGGCACCTCCGCGGCCTGGCGGCAAGCCGCGAAAGCTGAGGGCAGGTTCAGTGCTTGCAAGTATGAGCGTTTTCGGTGCGTGCAAGGGCGTCCATGCCCTGTTTTGGGGAGTGTCAGTGTGCTTCGTCCCAGTTGTCGCCGACGCCGGCTTCCACCAGCAAGGGAACATCCAGCTCGGCCGCTGCCGACATGCGCTTCTCAAGTCCTGATCGGATCTTGTCGAGTGCCGATTCTTTGACCTCAAGAATCAGTTCATCGTGCACCTGCATGGTCATGCGAGCTTCATCGGCGTGCTCTTTGAGCAGCCAGTTCTCCACATCCACCATGGCCCGCTTGATGATATCCGCGGCAGTACCCTGCATCGGGGCGTTGATAGCGGTTCGCTCCGCAGCCTGTTGCAGCTGTTTGTTGCGGGCGTTTATCTCTGGCAGGTACAGGCGGCGGCCGAAGAGCGTCTCCACGAAACCGTCGTCATGGGCCTGTTTGCGGATGTTGTCCATGTATTTAAGAACGCCGGGATAGCGTTCGAAATAACGATCGATGTATTCCTGGGCGAGTTTGCGCTCAACGTCCAGTTGCCGGGAAAGGCCAAAGGCGGACATGCCGTAGATCAGGCCGAAGTTGATGGCCTTGGCGCTCCGACGCTGGTCTGAGGACACATCGTCAAGGCTGACCCCGAATACTTCCGATGCCGTTGCCTTGTGAATGTCTTCGCCCTTCTCAAACGCTTTGAGCAGTCCTTTGTCTCCCGAGAGATGGGCCATGATCCGAAGCTCGATCTGAGAGTAGTCGGCAGCGACGAGCTTGTATCCCTCGGGCGCAATAAAGGCCTGCCGTATACGGCGTCCCTGTTCGCTCCTGATGGGGATATTCTGCAGGTTGGGTTCCGACGAGGACAGTCGACCGGTAGCAGTGACAGCCTGATGGTAGGACGTGTGTACCCGGCCGGTACGATGGTGAATCAGCTCCGGCAGCGTGTCGGTGTAGGTCGACTTCAGCTTGCTCAGGCTTCGGTGCTCAAGAATCAGACGCGGCAGTTCGTGTTCGTGGGCGAGTTCCTGAAGCACCGGCTCCGCTGTTGACGGCGCGCCCTTTGGGGTTTTCTTGATGACCGGCAGCCCCATCTTGTCGTAGAAGATCGCCTGCAGCTGCTTGGTAGAGCCCAGGTTGAAGGTTTCCCCGGCCACTTCATGGGCCTCTTTTTCCAGCTCCGCCATGCGCTCCGCCAGTTCCTGGCTGTGCTGGCGCAGAGTACTCGCGCTGATGAGGGTGCCACGCTGCTCCATTCGCGACAGTACCGGCACCAGGGGTAAATCGATATCTTCGTACACAGCGGCCAGTTTTCCGGTCTCTTTCAGCTTCGGTCGCAGGGTCTGGTGCAGGCGCAGGGTAATGTCCGCATCTTCGGCGGCGTAGGGCGCCGCTTTTTCAAGGTCAATCTGGTTGAAAGTGAGCTGTTTCGCGCCTTTCCCCGCAATGGACTCAAAGCTGGTGGTCTTCTCGCCGAGGTAGTACATGGCGAGGCTGTCCATATCGTGCCGCGTGGCCACAGAGTTCAGAACGTAGGATTCCAGCATGGTGTCTTCGGCAATGCCCTCCAGGGTAATGCCGTGGTTGGCCAGTACGTTTTTGTCGTACTTCAGATTCTGGCCGACCTTTGCCACGTCGGGGTTCTCCAGCAGTGGTTTAAGCTGGTCCAGCACCTGATCACGGTCCAGCTGCTCGGGCGCGCCCATATAGTCGTGCCCCAGCGGGACATAGGCGGCTTCGCCCGGCTTTACGGCAAAGGAGACACCGACGATTTCGGCGTCCATGTAGCGAAGGCTGGTGGTCTCTGTGTCGAAGGCAAACAGCTCCGCCGCCCCAAGGCGCTCCATCCACTGATCCAGTTCTTTCTGGTCGGTGATGATGCTGTAGTCTTTTTCGCCGGTTTCCGGTTTGGGGTTTTCATCGCCGGCTCTGGCATTGCTGGAAGAGGAACTTTCGTCCTCTTCGAGTTCGGCGATCCAGCTTCGGAATTCATACTCCCTGAACAGCTCAAGCAATTGCTGGTCGTCCTGCTCCCGGAGTTTCAGGTCTTCCAGGCCAAAATCCAGTTCCACGTCGGTGCGGATGGTCGCCAGTTCACGGCTCAGGGGCAGGGTCTCCGTTGCGTCCCGCAGGTATTCACCGATCTTGCCTTTGATATCGTCGGCGTGTTCGATGACGTTGTCCAGGTTGTCGTAGCTCTGAAGCCATTTGACCGCGGTCTTCGGTCCGCACTTGTTGACGCCGGGGATGTTGTCCACCTTATCGCCCACCAGGGCCAGGTAATCGACAATCTGCTCCGGAGTAACGCCGAATTTCTCCACCACGCCGTCCCGGTCCATCCGGGTCTCGGTCATGGTGTTAATCAGCGTAACGTGATCGCTGACCAGCTGCGCCATGTCCTTGTCGCCGGTGGAGACCACCACATCGATGCCTTTGCTGGTTGCTTCGTTGGCAAGGGTGCCGATCACGTCGTCGGCCTCAACGCCTGTCACCGTTAGCAGCGGCAGCCCCATGGCCTTTACGATCTCGTGAATAGGCTCGATCTGGCAGGCGAGATCCTCCGGCATGGGAGGTCGGTTGGCCTTGTACTCTTCATAGAGATCGTGCCGGAAGGTTTTGCCCTTGGCGTCGAACACCACCACCATCTTGGACCCGGGAAAATCCTGCTCCAGGCGGCGGAGCATGCTGATCACGCCTTTAATGGCTCCTGTCGGATGATCCTTGCTTGTGGTGAGCGGTGGAAGTGCATGATAAGCACGGAAAAGATAGGACGATCCGTCCACAAGAACCACAGGTGGTGTGTTTTTGCTGGTCATGTCAAAACAGGTCCGGAATCTGATTGAAGCGTGGGTTGGCTTATGCAACTCTGTACTGAAATCGATGGACGAAAGGGTATCACGAAAATGAAACGAATCGCCTGCCCGGCTTTGTTGCTCGCCTGTCTGCCTTTGGCTGCTCTGGCCCAGGAAGAAGGCGCTCTGGATGAGACGCCGGTGACAACTCCCGACGAGCCAGTGGTGATCTCGGATTACCAGCCTGCAAGCCAGGGCCCCGAGATTGTTATTCGCCCGGGTGAGCAGGAAGTGTTCTATGAATACCGGGTCAACGGACAGCTGATGGAAATCAAGGTTGTACCGGAAGTCGGACCGGAGTATTACCTGGTGCCGGCGGATGGCGGCGGTTGGATCCGGGAAACCGAGTCCGACATGTTGGTGCCTAGCTGGGTGATTTTCCGCTGGTAAACCTCAGTCAGATCAGATCGACGTTGACCGGAGTTGAGCGCCGGCTCTCCAACCCCTGAATATCCACGGTGGTGATGGCGAACTCGTAAGCGCCTGGCGCCATCTCCGCCAGAGAGAGTCTTGTGGTTGCAGGACTCTCAATGTGGATAACCTTGAAGTTGTCCTGGTGTCTGAACCGATAGTAGACCCTGAATTCCGCAATCTCTCCAAGTGCCAGTGACGAGCCGTCCTCACGGGTCAGTGGAGCTGTCCATGTCAACTCCTTCGGCTCAGTGGCTGTATATCCGGTTTCCCGAGTCTGCCCAAGTGTGGTCATGAGCCCGTCGGTCGCCTTGTTCAGCCGCGAATTTGCGATTTCACTGGCCCTGTCAGAGCTGGTGCTGACGGCGCGGGAATCTTCCTGGCAGGCAGCAAGGAGGAAAGAGGCGGCAATCACTGGTAAAAGAAATATGAAGAAATGCGGTTGTCGGGTTTTGCTGGTGGTCATGGTTACTCGCATACGGGCCTGATCGAGGCCTTTGGTGATTAAGCGTATGGAGCCTGAATAAAACGGGGAGACGGGCTTCTGTGAAAGCACGGGATTATGCCAGCCGGGTTTTCAGGATCAAGTGAATAATCCGTAAAAGCCCTTATTCGTTCACTTCCTGCTTTTAGTATGAACATTCTAATTTTAAGGCGTAACTTGGGTGGTGAGATTGAAGTAAGGCCTTCGTTGCACTGGTTTCGACAGGGCCTTGGAACTTTCAGGAAACCAAGGGGATTTATCATGGGTAAACTCAAGTCTTATCAGGAACAGCTCCAGGAAATCGTGGACAAGGGTATCAATGCTGCTGAAGAGCAGCAGAAGAAGCTGGCTTCCAAGCCGTTCGATTACGCCGAGAAGCTCGAGTCTGAAGCGCGCGAGTACAGCGTGAAGACCCTGCGCAAGCGTTACAACGGCTACAGCGATAGCCTGTTCGATCAGCTGCGCAACCTGAACAGCCGTTTTGGCAGCTTTGCTGGTGACCTGGTCGCCAAGCTGGAAAAAGAAGCAGCCGAAGGCGCTGATGCAGTTGCAGAAGCCGCGGAAGATGTGTCTGACGCTGCGAAGGATGCGAAAAAAACGGTTGAGCCGAAGAAGACGGCTGCACGCAAGACCACTGCGCGCAAGACCACTTCCACTGCCAAGAAGAGCACTGCATCCGCCTGAATTGTGGATAGCACCTCATCGGTAGGTGAGTGAAATGAAAAAGCCACCGGCTAACACCGGTGGCTTTTTTTTTGGTCTCGGAAATTTCAGTGCAGAATCAGTTGTCGGTCTTGGTGTGATCCAGTGGCAGAGTTCGTGCCTCGCCGGTAACTTCTTCCAGGCGTTCGATGTCGTCCTCAAAAGCCTTTCGTAGTTCGTCGATTTCCTGGGTCTGTGAGGCAATTTCCCGCTCAATGTCGCGAATCTGGGCCTCCAGCCGCCGGATCTTCTCCAGCGTGCCCTCGGGAATCTCGCGACCGGCCCGCTCCATGTTGGCGGCCCGACTCTGTTCGTTATCCAGCTGGCTCGATATCACCGATATATTGCCGCGCTTGAGCTGGATAAGACCCTCTAGCTCGCGGATTTTCCGGTGCATGGCTTTCGCGGCCTGATCCGGATGGCTGAAGCGTTTCAGCAGCGCGCGGTCTTGCTCGCGCTGTTCTGCGAGTTCCTTCTGGCGCTGTTTTTCCGCTTCCCGGGCAGCAATTTCTTCTTCGGTTGGTGCCGGTGGAATGGTTTCGATCACGCGGCCATTGTTGCTCAGGATGTCATAGCCCCGCTTGGTGGCTTCCTGGGGGATGGTGCTGCTGATTACGATCTGGCCGTTCTCATCCGTGTAACGGTACATATTGGCAGCCGCCTGGGCAGAAAACCCCAGGGCAAGCGCCAGCGCCGTTGTTTTAACAGACAGTGCGGTCAGACGATTGGCCATCAATCAGACTCCGTAACGATCCCGATAACTGGCTACCTTTTCGGCATGCCCGGCAAACTCCGGGTTGGCTTTAAGATAGTCCAGAACCTGCTCGAGACGAATAATGCTCACCACCGGAATACCGAATTCCTTTTCCACTTCCTGGATGGCAGACAGTTCGCCATTGCCTTTTTCCTGGCGATCCAGAGCAATCAGCACGCCTGCAGGTTCAGCCCCGGCGGCCCGGATGATATCGATGGATTCCCGGATCGCGGTACCGGCGGTGATTACATCATCGACAATCAGTACTTTGCCCTGCAACGGTGCGCCAACAATGTTGCCGCCCTCACCATGATCTTTCTTTTCCTTACGATTAAACGCAAAGGGTTTGCTGTTACCGTCTGTAGCCAGCGCCATTGCTGTGACGGTGGCCAACGGAATGCCCTTATAGGCAGGGCCGAAAATAATGTCATAATCCAGGCCGCTGCGCGCGATCGCGGCGGCATAGGCCTTGCTTAACTGAAGCAGGTCGTCCCCGGTATTGAAAAGTCCAGCATTGAAGAAGTAGGGGCTGGTTCGGCCCGACTTGAGCGTGAACTCACCAAAACGTAGTACATTCCGGCGGATGGCAAATTCGATAAATTTTTGCTGATAGTCGTGCATGACAAGGCTTCTGGCGGGTGTTGATCTTTAATTAGCTCGTAAAAACGGTATCATACACACAAACCGAATCAGGGAATACGTATGCGGGTAGTATCAATCAGCGTCAATGGCCTCGCCCAGGCTGTTGAAAAAGGTTTTTTCGACTGGCTGGCGGAGCAGGACGCTGACGTGGTCTGCGTCCAGGACCATCGCATGCGGGCCTACGAGATTGAGGACTATAACCTGATTCCGGAAGGTTACGAGGCCTACTTTATTGATGGCGAAAAGAATGAAGATGGCGGTGTCGGCATATACACCCGTCATTTCCCGAAGGCCATCATGTATGGATTTGCCAACGAACAGGCCGATCGGGAAGGCCGGTTCATTCAGGCCGATTTTGACAAGGTCTCGGTTGCCTGCGTCCTGGCGCCCTGTGCGCTGGGTCGTGAGGACGAGCTGATTGGCGAGGACGACCTGACGGTTCTCGACCACAAGGACGAATTCATGGAGTCCTTCGGTCTGCACATGCAAAAGACCCTTCGTAAGCGCCGTCAGTTCATCTTCTGCGCCAACCTGCAGACTGCTCATCACGTAACCGACGCCAGCCCGCTGTACCACAAACTGGATTTCTCTGGTTTCTTGCCCCACGAGCGTGCCTGGTTGGATCGTCTGTTCGATGAGATGGGCTGCGTTGACGGCTTCCGGGAGATCAACAAGCAGAGCAACCAGTTCACCTGGTGGCCCGAGCAGGCCGAGGGTTCCCGCAAGAATGCCGGCATCCGGGTGGATTACCAGCTGCTGACACCAGGAATCCGCAAGACCATCGAAGATGGCTGGATTGACGACTCAACCCGCTTCTCTGATCACGCCCCGGTGATCATGGATTACGACATCGAAATCGGCTTCTAAGCTCTGAGGAAGGCGCCTGCGCGGCAACGCTTCCCCAGACACGCTACAAGCACTTCCCTGTGCGCTTGAATCGGGCCATCCATGGCCCTCAACAGTCTGGGAAAGCGTTGCCACGCAGGCACCCCAGGCTTGTGAGGTTTTTCGAACAGTAGCGTGTCCCGGAAAGGTTTCCCCCTCCGGACACGCGGGCAACAAACTTAATCTGCCAGCGCCGCCTTCTGAATCTCAAACAACTGCTCAATACCCTGTTTGGCCAGAGTCAGCATGCTGTCCAGTTCTGACTGGTCGAACGGTGCACCTTCCGCAGTCCCCTGAATCTCAATGAAACCGCCCCGGTCCGTCATGATGACGTTCATGTCGGTTTCGGCCTCGGAGTCTTCCGGGTAGTCCAGATCCACCACCGGGGTGCCTTTGTAAACACCGACTGAAAGCGCGGCGACCATCTGCTTGAGCGGAGATTTCTTGAGGCGCTTGTCAGCAACCAGGTGGTTCAGGGCATCAACCAGTGCCACGCAGCCGCCGGTGATGGCTGCGGTGCGGGTGCCGCCATCGGCCTGGATGACATCGCAGTCAATGGTGATGGAGTGTTCACCGAGAGCGGTCAGATCCACCGCTGCACGCAGGGAGCGGCCAATCAGGCGCTGGATTTCGACGGTCCGGCCACCCTGCTTGCCGCGGGCAGCTTCACGGCCCATTCGGCTGCCGGTAGAGCGGGGCAGCATGCCGTATTCGGCGGTGATCCAGCCCTTGCCTTCACCCCTCAGAAACGGAGGGACCTTGTTTTCGACGGAGGCAGTGCAGATGACTTTTGTGTCCCCGAATTCCACCAGCACAGAGCCTTCGGCGTGACGGGTGTAGTTGCGGGTGATTCGAACATCTCTGGGTTGTTCGGGCGTTCTGCCGCTTGGACGCATAGTTTTTCCTGAAGTCAGTTTTGAATGTCCGGGAGCGAGTCCCGGGCGAACGTTTGTCGAAAAGGCCGGTCAGTATATCACGTTGGGGTTGGCCTTTTGTCCGGTTCGCCGTTGCTGTTAAGAGCCTGTTAAACTTCATCGATACAACACTATCGAAGCGGAGCTGACATGATCCGAAGTATGACTGCATTTGCCCGCAAGGACGTCCAGGGAGACTGGGGAACGTTGACCTGTGAAATCCGGACTGTGAATCACCGGTATCTCGAACCCTCCTTCCGCCTGCCGGAAGCGTTCCGGGAGCTGGAGAACCGGTTCCGGGAGGAACTGAGAAAGCAGTTGAAGCGGGGCAAGGTGGATGTCTCCATGCGCTTGCAGTCGGCAGAGAAAGGCTCGCAAAGTTTCGAGATCAGCGAAGACATGGCCCAGGCGGTGAATGAGGCGGCCAACCATATCAACCGGATTCTGGATAATCCGGCCCACATCAATGCCCTGGACATACTCAGGTGGCCGGGCGTGCTGTCAGTGCCGGAACAGGATTACAGCCCTGCGAAAGAGGCTGCCGTCGGACTGTTCGAGCAAACCGTGGCCGAGCTCGCATCGGTGCGCGAGCGGGAGGGGGAGCGCCTGCGGCCACTGTTCGAAGATCGCCTGAAAACCATGGGTGATCTCGTTGCCGACGTCCGTAGGCGTATGCCGGAATTGCTCGAGGCGCAGGAGAAAGCGCTGCGAGATCGGTTCGAAAAAGCCAAAGTGGAACTGGATGCCGAGCGGGTTGCCCAGGAGATGGTGATGCTGGCTCAGAAAAGCGATGTGGCCGAGGAGCTGGACCGGCTGGATGCCCATATCGGTGAGGTGTCCGATACTCTGAAAAGCGAAGATGCCATTGGCCGGCGGCTGGATTTTCTCATGCAGGAGCTCAATCGAGAGGCCAACACCCTGAGCAGCAAGAGCATTGATGCCGGCGTTACCCGTACTGCAGTGGATCTCAAGGTTCTGATCGAACAGATGCGAGAGCAGGTGCAGAATCTGGAATAAGCCGGATCTCTACGCCGGTGGTCAATTCAGTGTGAGGTCGCTCAGTTCCGCCGACAGTTCGAACGTCATCTTGCGCTTGTTCAGGGGGCAGTCGAATTCCAGGTAAAAGGCGAGGAGCTGCAAGGGTACGCCGGCCGGTCGCCCGTAAAGGCGATCACCGATGATCGGATGGCCGAGGCCCGCCAGATGCCGGCGAATCTGGTGTTTTCGTCCGGTTTCGATACTGATTTCCAACAGTGAAGTTTCCCCGGTTTCGTCCAGCTCGAGCGTTGAGACACGGCTGACGGCCGCCTTGCCCTCGACGGGCGCATCAACGAGCTGCTCCCGAGCGTCGATGAGGCCGGCCACTCGCGCCTTGTAGTGTTTGGTCATGGTCCGCCCCGAAAAACACTGGGAAAGGGCGCCGGCCGCTTTCGAGTCATGGGCGATCAGCATCAGCCCGGCAGCGTCGGCGTCGAGCCTGTGGATCAGATGGCATGGTTGCTCAAGCTGGATTTCGGCCAGGCGAAGCAAACTGCAGTGGTCGCCCCACTGGGAGCCCTGGGCCAGTAGCCCATGAGGTTTGAACCAGACGGTGTAGCGCCCCGCATTCTCCAGGAGAATCGGCTTTTCCGGTTTCCTCTCAAGCACCTTCTCGTCGTAGTAAAGCTGTAGTCGGATACCCGGTTTCAGCTCCTTTGTGGCACGGCGTAGCCGAAGGCGTTTGCCTTTGTGAGTCCACCAGCAGGCGCCTTTGGTCATGGCGTCCTTGATTTTCTGACGCGAAAGCCCGGGGGCCGCCTCGCTCAGGGCGTCGATGGCTTTGCCTGGCTGCTTCACGGTGATGTCGATGGTGGTTCGCATGGGTTCTTGCAGTCGCTGAACAGTGGATAGGCAAATGGTATCAGCTGACGCCCTTGTGGGGTGCGGTGTTTTGCCAAAGTCCGTATAATTCCGTGCTTTACTGGCCGGAATACGCGGCCGCCGTGTCCAGGTTTGGAGTTCTCGGGTTATGAGTCAGGCAGTTGAGCAGGGTACTCTGTACGTTATCTCCGCGCCATCCGGTGCCGGCAAGACCAGCCTTGTGGCGGAAATGCTCCGCAATGACGAGAAGCTCGGTGTTTCCGTCTCGCACACGACCCGCTCGATGCGGGAGGGCGAACAGAACGGGGTGAACTATCACTTTGTCAGCCGGACCGTGTTCGAGGCGATGATTGGCGAGGGCGACTTTCTGGAGCACGCCGATGTCTTCGGCAATTACTACGGCACTTCCCAGGCATGGGTTCGGGAAACTCTGGCAACAGGCCAGGATGTGATCCTGGAGATCGACTGGCAGGGTGCCGCTCAGGTGCGACGGCTTATTCCCGAGTGTGTCAGTATTTTCATCGTGCCGCCGTCGCCGGAAGTGCTGCGCGACCGACTGGTCGGGCGTGGCACCGATGCGCCGGAGATAGTGGAGCGGCGCCTGGCCGAGGCTGAGGAAGAGTGCCGTCACGCAGTGGAGTTCGACTTTCTGGTGGTCAATGACGACTTCGAAGCGGCCCTCGGAGATCTGCTCGCGATTGTCCGGGCCCAGCGCCTTCGCATGGAAGTGCAGCAGCCAAGGCATCGAGCGTTGCTGGCGGGATTGTCCGGCCCGGCGTGATACGGGGTTTTCCTGTATACAAATTGAACCGGCCACAGTAAACTGTGCGGTCTGCTGAAACAGTCATTTTATGAGTCGGGGAAGTTATGGCACGAGTTACCGTTGAAGATTGTCTGGAAAACGTTGATAACCGCTTCCAGCTGGTAATGCTGGCAACCAAGCGTGCCCGTCAGCTCGCTACCAAGGGTGCCGAGCCGATGGTGGCTGAAGAAAATGATAAGCCCACGGTTATCGCTCTGCGCGAGATTGCCGAAGGCAAGATTACTCGTGATCTCCTCAAGGAAGAAGACGACGAGTGACCCAGCTGCGGAGCCAGGTATATAAGTATCTGTCCGCAAGCGAGAAGCATTGAAATCTGTCCCCGCGGTTTTATAGTGTAGCTATAGAACGTTGCTGGAAGGACTCTGGAAGGACCCGGATGCGTGCATTCGGGTTTTTTTGTCCCTGAATTTCATGAAGTCGTGGAGGCGCGGTGTCGGCAGAGGCTACGGTTGAAGGACTGGCTCGAGAGCTAAGTTCCTATCTGGATACCACTCGCATCAATCAGGTGCGACGCGCCTATTATTATGCCGAGCAGGCCCATGAGGGCCAGATGCGTAAGAGCGGCGACCGGTACATTACTCACCCCCTGGCTGTCGCCCATATTCTCGCCGATCTCCGTCTGGATCATCAGAGCCTGATGGCGGCGATGCTTCACGATGTGATCGAAGACACCGGCATTCCCAAGGATGCCCTGGCGGAGCAGTTCGGCGACGATGTTGCGGAACTGGTGGATGGCGTCAGCAAGCTTACCCAGATCGAATTCCGGTCCCGGGCGGAAGCCCAGGCTGAAAACTTCCAGAAGATGACTCTGGCCATGGCCAGAGATATTCGGGTCATTCTGGTGAAGCTGGCGGACCGCCTTCACAATATGCGCACCCTGGGCCCCATGCCCTATGAGAAGCGCCAGCGCATTGCCACCGAGACCCTCGATATCTACGCCCCCATCGCGAACCGCCTGGGTATGCACTCGATCTGCACCGAGCTCGAGGATCTGGGGTTTACCTCGCTGTATCCGATGCGTTCGAGATACATTTCAAAAGCGGTGGACAAGCTCAGGGGCAGCCACCGCGAAATCATCGAGGATATTCGTGGCAAATTGCAGGAGAAGCTTGAAGAGCGCGGCCTGCCGGGGCGGATTCTGGGCCGGGAAAAGCACTTGAACAGCATCTACAACAAGATGAAGTTCAAGCAGAAATCCTTCCATGAAATCATGGACGTTTACGCGTTCCGGATCATCACCGATACCGAAGACGACTGCTACCGGATCCTTGGTGCCGTACACAGCCTCTACAAACCCCTCCCGGGCCGCTTCAAGGACTACATAGCCATGCCCAAGGCCAATGGCTACCAGTCCATCCACACCACTCTGTTCGGGATGCACGTGAACATCGAGATCCAGATCCGTACCGAGGAGATGGAGCATATCGCCAATAACGGGATTGCGGCGCACTGGATGTATAAGAATGAACCCAGCAGCGTGACCAGCGCCAACCAGGCCCGGGTCGACCGCTGGGTGAAGGGGCTGATGGAAATGCGGGAACGGGCCGATGACTCTATGGAGTTTATCGAGCATGTAAAGGTAGACCTGTTCCCGGACGAGATATACGTTTTCACCCCGAAAGGCCGCATCATGGAGTTGCCAAGCGGGGCAACGCCAGTAGACTTTGCCTATGCCATCCACACGGACATCGGCAACGCCACCGTAGCCTGTCGAATCAACCGCAACCTGGGTTCCCTCAGCCAGCCTCTGCAGAGTGGCCAGACCGTGGAAATCATCACTGCGCCCGGCGCCCGCCCCAACCCGGCCTGGCTCAGTTTCGTGGTGACCGGCAAGGCCCGGAGCAGTATCCGGCACGTGCTCAAGAGCCAGAAGCGCGCGGAATCGCTGGAGCTCGGTCGCACCCTGCTGAAGAAATCCCTGAAAGGGTTTGGTGCGAAACTTTCCGAGATCAGCGACGCCCAGAAGCAAGCCGTGGTGAACCACAATCAGGTGAACAGTTTTGATGATCTGATCAGTGACATCGGGCTCGGCAACCGGATGGCCTATCTGGTGGCTCGTCAGCTCGCGAGCGGCTCAGAGGTTGCCGAAGCCATTGAGGCTCCCAGGGATATCGAGGGTGGCAATCATAGCCCGGTGACCATTCGTGGCACGGAAGGCCTTCTGGTCCGGTTCGCCAGCTGTTGCAAACCGATTCCGGGAGACCCGGTGGTTGGGGTGATGGATTCCGGCAAAGGTATGGTGATTCATTCCGATACCTGCTCCCGGTTGCCCGAGGACGATGAGGGGCGGGCTCGCCTCACGCATCTTAAATGGGCCAAGGACATTACCGACGAATTTTCCGTGGAGCTCCGGGTAGAGCTGGAGCGCCAGCGCGGTGTGATTGCCGAGATGGCCAATGCGGTTGCCATGGCGGACGGCAACATCGAGCGCATTAACGTGGAAGAGCAGAACGCCCGCTTTGGCGTTGTCAGTCTAGTGGTACACGTTAATGGTCGCCGGCACCTGGCCCGGGTGATGCGCCGGATCCGCAACATTCGTGCGATTACCCACATCAGCCGTGTGCGGCACTGACCCCGACCAAAGCCCGGTTGACAGGCGCGCCACGCAAGGGCGAGGATTGGCGTTTTGGAAGAGAGGAAACCAAGGGTCATGACCAACAAATCCGTAATTCAGACCGAGAATGCGCCCCAGGCGATCGGCACATACTCCCAGGCGGTAAAGGCAGGGGATACCGTGTACCTGTCTGGCCAGATTCCGCTGGTGCCGGAAACCATGGAAGTGGTCGCCGGCGATTTCTCTGCCAAGACCCGGCAGGTATTCGATAACCTCAAGGCCGTTTGCGAGGCCGCCGGTGGCGAGCTGAAGGACATTGTGAAACTGAACATCTACATGACAGACCTGGCCAATTTCGCCACGGTCAACGAGATCATGGCCACCTATTTCCAGGAACCGTATCCGGCCCGAGCGGCGGTAGGTGTCGCGGCGCTGCCCAAGGGAGTGCCCATTGAAATGGAAGCGGTGATGGTGCTCAGCTAAGACCTGAAAACACCTGAATTGAGAAAAGGCGGCCTTGGCCGCCTTTTTTAATGCCGAAGGCTCACCCCTGATCAATCATGTCGCGGTAGCCGGCACGGAAATCCGGGTAGCGGAACTGGAAGCCGGTGTCCAGCAGTCGCTTGTTGCTGCAGCGTTTGCTCCCGGCCCGGCCACCTTTCCGGGCATCAGGCTGCGGATCGGCGCAGGGCGTTTGCTGCCGCACCCAATCTACTACCTCATCAAGTCTTACCGGCTCGCAATCGCTGGCAAGGTAGCAGGTCTCCAGTGACGCTCCCGAAAGTGCCAGCTTCACAAGGTGGGCAGCGGCCTCCGCTGCATCCTCCTCATGAATCCGGTTACTGAACGGTGCTGGCTTCGCCGGATTCATGCGCCCCTCCTGGACCTCCTCGAGAAAACGCCGCCGTGAAGGCCCGTAAATGCCGCTGTATCGAATGATTGTCGCCGGATGGCCGCTTTCCAATGCGGTCTGTTCACCGGCCAGGACCTGCTCGCCGCTGAACCGGGCCGGTTCTGTGGGGCTGGATTCATCTACCCAGCTGTCGTCATCCTGTGAATAGACACTGCTGCTGCTCACAAAGAAAAGGTGCTTCAGAGACTGACTGCCGACGGCCGCCAACAAATTTTCCAGGCCAGTCACATAGGCGTCGCGATAGCCCTGCTGGTCGTAGCTGGAGGGCGTCAGGCAATAGAGGATGATATCGAGATCAGCAGGAAGTTTGCGGGCCAGGGTCTCAGGCCTGGTCAGATCAGCGCCGATGCCGTGAACACCCTCGGGAACACGCCCGGGATTTCGCCGCAGGCCAAACACGGTGGCCGAGGTTGTCAGCCGACTGGCAATGGCGCCACCGAGTTTGCCGCAACCGGCAACGAGAATTCGGGGCGTCTTACGACTTTCAGTGATTGCCATAGACAATTTCAATCCTTATGCTTTACCTCATAAATTCGTGAAACTTCGACCCGCATCTATCTGACCGGAGCTCACCATGACTCTCACCGAGTTACGATACGTCGTTACGCTGGCCCGCGAAAGGCATTTTGGCCGGGCTGCAGAGCGTTGCCATGTCAGCCAGCCAACGCTCAGTGTTGCTGTGAAAAAGCTGGAAGACGAGCTCGGTATCCCTCTATTCGAGCGAAGCAAAAGCAGCATCCGCGTGACCGAAACCGGTCTGCGCATTATCGAGCAGGCCCAGCGGGTGCTCGATCAGGTCGGCCTGATCAAAGACATGGCTCAGGATGGCAAGAACCAGCTCAATTCGCCTCTGAAGGTCGGTGCGATCTACACCATCGGTCCCTATCTGTTCCCACACCTGCTCCCCGAATTGAGGCGTGCGGCCCCGGAAATGCCGCTTTATATCGAAGAGAACTATACCGCCAACCTGAGGCAGAAACTCCGGCAGTCTGAGCTGGATGCCATTATTATTGCCCTGCCGTTCGAGGAGCCGGAAGTAGTTACCCTGCCGCTCTACGACGAACCGTTCGTAGTGTTGCTGCCCGCGGGACATCCGCTGGCCAGCAAGGAGCAGTTGACTGCCGACGAGCTGGCCAAGGAGCAATTGCTATTGCTCGGGCCCGGACACTGTTTCCGGGATCAGGTTCTGGAATCCTGCCCACCCCTGGTAGAAGCCGTAACCCACCGGGCAAACAACGGCTCACCAGCGTTGGTGACCGAAGGCAGTTCTCTGGAAACCATTCGCCATATGGTCGCTTCCGGCCTGGGTATTACGGTGTTACCGCTCTCGGCCGCCACCGCCATGCAGTACCACGAGGACATTCTGGCCGTTCGACCGTTTGCGCCCCCGGTGCCGTTCCGCACGGTGGCTCTGGCCTGGCGGGTCACGTTCCCGCGGCCCAAGGCTATTGATGTGCTTTCCCTGGCTGCCAGCCAGTGCCGGGTAATCGAAAAGGCGAAAACAGACACACCGGTTGTGGCCGAAAGCGCCTGAGCCTGACTATGACGTCACTGGATGACATACCGGTCACCCAGCTCAAGGGCGTAGGAAACGCCCTGGCAGAAAAGCTCGCCAAGCTGGGTATTATCTCCCTGCAGGACCTGCTGTTTCACCTGCCTCACCGATACGAAGACAGAACCCGGGTAATACCCATGGGAAGTCTTCGCATCGGTGACGTGGCCGTGGTGGAAGGGGAGGTTATGAAAGCGGACCTGATCATGGGTCGCAGACGCAGTTTGCAAGTAACCCTCCGGGATAACAGCGGGTTTCTGGTGATGCGCTTTTTTCATTTCAACGCGGCCCAGAAAAACCAGTTTAGCGAGGGCGCCAGGGTTCGCTGCTTTGGCGAAGTCCGGCCCGGGCGCGCAGGTTATGAGTTCTACCACCCGGAGTACCAGACCAATCCGCCGCCCATGCCGGCGGAAGGTGATGCGACCCTGACCCCGGTTTACCCGCTGACAGAGGGCATCCAGCAGCCACGCGTTCGCTCGCTCTGCCAGCAGGCTCTGGGCTATCTTGACCGGTTCCCGATCCGTGACTGGTTGCCCGGAAACCTGCTGGCCGAGTATCAGCTGCCCGGAATCACCGAAGCTGTCCAGCTGGTGCATTCCCCGCCAGCCAGCGCGCCGGTCAACCTGCTTATGGAAGGGCGCCATCCGGCGCAACAGCGCCTGGTGATGGAAGAACTGCTGGCCCATCAGCTGAGCTTGCTCCAGGTGCGTGAACAGATTCAGGCCCGTGAAGCGCTCCCGCTCCTGCCCACGGGGGATTTGCCCGAGCGTTTCCTGGATTCCCTGCCCTTTGCACTCACCGGTGCGCAGCGCCATGTGCTGGCCGATATCCGTCAGGACCTGAGCCAGCCACTGCCGATGCTCCGGCTTGTTCAGGGCGATGTTGGCTCGGGCAAGACCGTTGTCGCGGCATTGGCGGCGTTGCAGGCTATTGGCGCCGGTGCACAAGTAGCCCTGATGGCGCCCACCGAAATCCTTGCCGAACAGCATTTTCAGAATTTCCGGGCATGGCTGGAGCCTCTGGGCATCCGTCTCGCGTGGCTATCCGGGAAGGTAAAAGGAAAGACCCGGACGGAAACGCTGGAAGCGGTCCAGTCAGGGGATGCCGCCGTGGTGATCGGCACCCATGCCCTGTTTCAGGACGACGTCAGGTTCCATCGTCTTGCCCTGGTCATCGTCGATGAACAGCATCGTTTCGGCGTACACCAGAGGCTGGCCTTGCGGGAAAAGGGTGTCGGTGGCTCACTGGCACCTCACCAGTTGATCATGACCGCAACACCCATTCCCCGTACGCTTGCCATGAGCGCCTATGCCGATCTCGATACCTCGGTGATTGATGAACTGCCTCCAGGACGGAAGCCGATCGAAACCATCGTGATTCCCGACAGCCGCAGGGAAGATGTGATTGAACGGGTTCGGGGCGCCTGCAGGGAAGGTCGACAGGCCTATTGGGTGTGCACTCTGATCGAGGAGTCCGAGGCTCTGCAGTGTCAAGCCGCGGAGGTGACTGCCCAGGAGCTTGCCGAGCGATTGCCGGACCTGAAAGTGGGGCTGGTGCATGGCCGGCTAAAGGCTCAGGAAAAGGCGGCGGTGATGGAGCAGTTCAAAGTTGGCGAGCTGGACCTGCTGGTCGCGACCACGGTGATTGAGGTTGGGGTGGACGTCCCCAACGCGTCGCTGATCATCATTGAAAACCCGGAACGCCTGGGGCTGGCCCAGTTGCATCAACTCCGTGGTCGTGTTGGCCGGGGCGAGCAGGCAAGTTTCTGTGTCCTGATGTACCACCCGCCTTTGTCCGCCAATGGCAAGGCCCGGCTGCAGGCGCTCAGGGACAGCCAGGATGGCTTCTTTATTGCCGAGAAAGACCTGGAGATTCGGGGGCCGGGCGAAGTATTGGGTACCCGGCAGACCGGTATGATGCAGTTTCGTCTGGCGGACTTCGAACGCGACAAGGGCTGGATTGAGCCAGTTCGGAAAATGGCGCCGGGATTGATGGTTCATCCGGAGACTGTCCGCGCTCTGGTGCGACGATGGCTCGGTGAGAGAACCCGTTACGGCGATGTGTAAAGGCGTCCGTTTATTCACTGAAAGCGTATGAAAACGCTCTGGAAATAGAGTTCAGTCAACGTCAGAGTCATTTCTTTGCCCTATACTGGGTTTAGTATGATTTTCGGGTTCGGGTTATCCGGCGGGAAACAGCAATATTCGGGAGAAATTTATGGAATTACCTGTCGCAGTTCAGCAGGCTCTGGGTGAGACCGCAGCGGGTGTATCCTTGAGGGATGTCAGCACCGCCAGCCGAAAAGAACTGTTACGCATGGTCTTGCTGACTGATGAGCAAGGTAACCTTCAGGTGATTTGTCGCAAGGACGATCTGATTGATTTAGAACAGATGAACAAGGAACTCGGGCGTGATCTGCGTCTGATGAAGCGCCGCGAGCAAGTGCGGGTGAGAGAGCGGGCTGGCCTTAAAGCGCTTCCAGCACTGCCTTCATTGACCGGCTGGCCGACGCTTGTTGATGAGCGTGTGGATCAACTTTCTGCGGTTGCGTTGGAGCTTGGCGAACAGAATCTCGCGATGGTCATGCCTGCAGAGGACTTTCAGGCTCTGACAGCCAACGCCGATCGACACTCTCTTGCAGTCGCCCTGGAATCCATTTCGGTTAATTATGATGACCACGACAGAGATCGGGATCAATTCCATTCGGCCATCAAAAAATTCACCGGTTTAAGAATACAGCAGAGACTTGAAGATACGCTTGAGTTACCACCACTGCCTGAAACCGCGCAGAGAATCATCCATTTACGAGTAAATCCCAATGCTGTGATGGGGGACCTCGTTGATATCGTCGAGAGCGATCCAAGCTTGGCAGCGCAGGTGGTCAGTTGGGCGTCGTCTTCGTTCTATGCCGCCGCCGGCCGGGTAAAATCAGTCCATGATGCGGTGTCCCGAGTTCTCGGATTCGACCTTGTCATGAACCTGGCCATGGGCCTTTCGTTGGGGCGGGCATTAAAGCAGCCTCAGGATCATCCCGAAGGTTATGTGGATTACTGGCAGCAGGCTATCTGGCAAGCCCAGTCCGCCGGTATTTTGGCCAGCATGATGCCCCGCGGAGAGCGTCCTGTCTTTGGTCTTGCCTATCTGGGAGGCCTTCTCCACAACTTTGGCCACCTGGTTCTGGCGCAAGTGTTTCCGCCACATTTCAAGCTGGTATGCCGTTCGCTGGAAGTGAATCCTGATATTGATTCCTCCGTTACTGAACACTATTTACTTGGCATTACCCGAGAGCAGATTGCAGCCCAGCTCATGGAAAACTGGGGCATGCCCGACGAGGTCACACTGGCAATCCGTTATCGAAAGAATCGCTTCTACAGTGGATCGAACAGCGTTTACGCCCGTTTGCTCTGGCTCGGCCGGCAGTTGCTAACGGCACGAGGTGTAGCTCTCGGCGCCGGTGAAGAGGTTGATCAGGCAGTCTTCGATGAGTTGGGTCTTGATCGAGGGCAGGTTGAGGAACAGTTCGATGAACTGGTTCACAATAAAGATAGCGTTATGGCAATGGCCGGTATGATGAGCCAGTAAGGTCTACATCCCCATATTTTGATTCAAAAAAAGCCGGCTCAGAGGCCGGCAAGCTCACCCGCTTTATTGCAGAGTCGTCCAAACTTATCAGGAGAAAACAACGTTAGGTGGCACCTGCCGCAGATGGTCGGTGCCCCCTTGCTTATAATTTAGACCCTGATGGAAAAAAGAAAAGTCAACAGTTGTAACCTGGAAGGAATGATCGTCGTGTCAGTTTTTCACCGCGTCAGAACCTTTTGATTTGATGAGCTAAATTATTCTTTTTGTCGACCGAATAGTTACAAAATGTTACAAAAATAAGGTCTGACCAGTTCCTGGATGCTTGTATAGCTGACTCTAACCTGAAAAGGAGTGGTGTCGGATAGCGGTTGCGGCCCGGCGAATCGCATCGGCATGCTTCTGTTCCACTTCGAAACGTTCCTTGTCCATCTTGTCCACGAACTTTGTCTCCGTTGCTTGCCGTGCCCGGTGCGTGGGCATGTGCTGCAACTGGTCATGCACTTCCTGGAATACACTGAAAGGTGATTGCTCCAGCAACTCCGGAGCAATGTGATCGAGCAGGCCCTTGAGTCTCAGGCAGGCTTCCGAGTATTCGATCTGATCCTCTTCAACCGCCATCGCAATAACATGAACACTGCGGATCATGTCTTGTCTGCGGTTGGTCTGGAACGCCTCGGCTTTGGCCTGCCGTTTGCGATTTTCCGAAAGCAACCCCATCTGACGCCGGATGAAGACCGCCAGCAGAACGATGGCGATGAGACCAGCAATAATCAGACTCCACTGCAGCCACTGGGGCATTTTCAGCTCCTTTTATGAATCAGGCCCGTTTGCGTTGGCGCTCCGGGCGCCAGACTTTGACAGCAACGGGCTGTCCATTCAATACGGAAGTGCCAGAGAGCGGATCAATTCGACCGTCGCTGAGCAAGTCGTTGATGCTGGCACCGGCATGGGCAGCCGCCACTGACTGGCCAGTGCCGTCGCGGTCATGGCCCCAGCCATGGGGAATGGATACCACGCCGGGCATGACATCCTCGGTAATTTCAACCGGCAAGACTATCTGCCTGGATTCCGAAGATATTTCTGCAGAGTCAGCGGCCTGCAAACCCAGGCGGCTGGCGTCTTTGGGATGAATCATCAGGGTGCACCGGTCCTTGCCCTTAACCAGCCGCTGACTGTTGTGCATCCACGAGTTGTTGCTCCGAACGTGGCGCCGGCCAATCAGTTGCAGAGACTCGCCGGCCGGTGCAGCCAGGGCCTCATGCAGCCTGCCAAGGTCGTCCAGGTAGCGCCTTGGCGCAAGGTTGATCTTGCCATCGCGGGTAAACAGGCGTTCAGGCAGGGACGGCTGGAGAGGGCCCAGATCGACGCCGTTCGGGTTGTCCTTCAGGGCACTCAGGGAAAGCCCTTTCGGTAGCTCCTGCCAGTGGCGGTTCAGGGGGCTGAGCTTGGCCAGTCCACGAAGCGGATGTCGTTTCGGCAGGATATCCATCACCAGATCGACCGCAGGCTGCAGCAAGCCCCGCGCACGCCCGGCATCAGCGCCATAGGGGCCGGATCGCAAGAGCAGATCAAGAATCGGGTCTGGCCCAATCTGCTTGAAGGCGCGCCAGCCGAGTTCCGCCCGCAGGGCCAGTTGCCCACCTTTCCGGAGCTTTTCCAACCGGTGGGCCAGCTCCAGTAGAATCTGCCAGTCATGGCGGGCTCCCGGGCCGGCATCGAACAGTGCTTCGCTGTATTTGGCGAAATTGCGCACCGCAAACATGCTGAAAATCAGATCGTAGTGGCTGCGTTCCAGCGCCGCGGTCGGGGGCAGGATGATATCCGCATGCCGGGTTGTTTCGTTGAGGTAATAATCCACCGAGACCATGAAGTCGAGGCCGCCCAGGGCTTCCTCCAGACGTCGGCCGTTGGGGCTGGAGAGAACGGGATTGCCGGCAACGGTGACAAAAGCCCTGATCTGCCCATCGCCAGGGGTTAACATCTCATCGGCCATGGTGCTGGCCGGGTATTCTCCGCCGAATTCAGGCAGCCCCTTCACGCGGCTGTGGCGCTTGCCGAAGTGACCCTTCTGACCGGCCATGGCACCAAGCTCTACCAGATCAATCGCCGGCTGCGAGAACAGAACGCCGCCGGGCAGGTCCAGTTTCCCGGTCAGGATGTTGAGGCAATAGGCCAGCCAGGTTGCCACACCGCCAAAGGTCTGGGTGCTTGTCCCCATGCGCGTGTAAAGAGCCGCCTTTCGCGTGGTGGCGAGCTGTCGGGTGAGGGCGCGAATGTCCTCCGCGGAAATGCCAGTGTGGGCGCTGACCGCTTCCGGGGTGAAGCTGAGAGCGGCCAGGCGCAGAAGGTCTGCGTCTTTCACCAGTCTTTCCGCCGGGCCGGGATCCACAAGCTCTTCTTCAAACAATGTATGCACCATGGCCATCATCAGAAGGGCATCGCTTCCGGGCCGGACGAAGTGGAATTCGTCGGCAAGCTTTGCGGTCTCGGTGCGGCGGGGGTCCACCACAACCATCTTGCCGCCGCGCTGCTTCAGGGCCTTGAGTCGCCCGCGGAAGTCCGGAACCGTCATCAGGCTGCCATTGGACGCCATGGGATTAGCGCCAATGCAGATAAACAGATCCGTGTGATCGATATCGGGAATGGGAAACAGAACCTGATGCCCGAACATCTCGAGACTGGCGAGCATGTGAGGCAGCTGATCGTTGGACGTTGCTGAAAACCGGTTCTGGGTTCCGATGGCCCGCAGCAATGGCATGGTGGCAACCAGAGAGCCATGGTTGTGTACGTTCGGGTTGCCGAGGTAAACGCCGATGCTGTTGCGGCCGTGGTCCTGGCGGGTCTGGTGGAGCTTTTCGGCGACCAGGTCAAACGCCTCTGCCCACTCCATTTCCTGCCAGCCGGTCCCGGTTTTGCGTATGGGCTTTTTCAGGCGGTCCGGATCTTCGTGCAGATCCTGAAGCGCAACCGCCTTCGGACAGATATGCCCCCGGCTGAGCGGATCATTCTCATCGCCCTTGATGGAAGCAATCCGGCCGTCCTTCATTTCGATCGCGACACCGCACATGGCCTCGCAAAGGTGACAGGTACGATAGTGGGTGCCGTTTTCCATGAAGGGGCTCTCCTGAAGGGTTGTTGTTTTGCTATAGCAGTTTCAATCTGCAACCAGATTAGCAGCAAATGGCTTGGATGGGGAAATAACCACCGCTTGTACCCTGTGCAAAAAGGGCCAACCCGAAGGCTGGCCCCTTGCAATGGTTTCAGAGCATTTTTAATGCTCTGTCGGGATCTCTTTGACCGGGTTGGATATGAAGTTGAGGTAAACGCCCTGTTCGGGGATTTGTAGCGGCAGATCAATCGTCACGATTTCGCCGCCAGGCACCCCAAGCGCCCGCGCCCGGACATTAATGTCGACCAGGTTTGAATTGCGTTGCTCAATCTGCATCCGGCCGTCATCGAAGAAGGTAATATTGCCCTCCAGTTCAAGCACAAACTCCCGACCGTACAGGTCGTGGCGGCCCCCCAGCGGGATTTCCATATCGGGCGCATCGAGCATCAATTCGGCCCGGGTCTTGAAGACCGGCTGGCCATTTTCACCCTCTGTTATAACCCCGGGTATCAGGCCAGAGCGGCTGCAGCCCGGGCCGGAACACGCCGGGTCGTCCTTGGCATAGCGCATGCGGAGGACCTGGGTATTGGTAATGGACTCCTCCTGGAGTGGGATAAATCCAAAAACCCTAAGCTCTGTGAACACACTGATCGATGTGGTCGCCAACTGCGTGGGATACAGGTTCACCAGAATCCCCTCATCGCCGGTTGGCTCATAAACGCCAGGGCCAATAACTTCCGTGTTGAGGGCGTAGGTCTGGTAGATGAACTTATCTTTGGGGCAACGCTCGCCGGTCTCGCAGCCAACCCGCGCATCGGCGGTACTGGCCACAATCACGGGCGGAGAGGCTGATGCTTCGTTATTGCGAACCCTTAGTTTCGTTGAATTGGCTGAAGCGGCCCAGCCCTCAGCGTCGCTGCCCTGATGGTCAAACGGCTCAAGACAGTCCGGGTTGGTGTTGGAGTCACAGTCCACAATGAAGTTGGCATTGGTGTCGCGAACTGGCAGGTTTCGCAGAGGCGTGAAAACGCTGTCCAGAGGCTCGGTTCCGGTGAAATAGATCACCATGTCGTCCGGTCCGTTGTTGCCACCTCCGTCATCAAGCCCTTCAAGCAGGTCGGTTTTCAGTGCCAGGCCATCGGAATCGCAAACTGAGGTGTAGCTTCCAGTCGAGCAGCTTCCTGCATCCTCCGATGACTTCAGGGTGTACCGATAGTGTGCGTCGGCTTCCCAGGGCTGGTCCGGGTAGAACCGGATCCGCTGGAGATTCTTTTCAAGCCGGCCAGGTACGTTGCTTTCCACAACCGTGACCGAACCACTGGGTTCCTGCCTCACTTTCTCGACGATGAAGGTGTCTCCCTGAATAATGGAATTCAGGTCCATGGACTTGGAGAAGACAACGGTAATGGGACGATCTGACGGCATGGTGCTGACTGGTAGAGTGTCACCCACACCTCCATCGGAATAGCACTGTCCCAGTACGCCGGCGGAGAGATCCAGCAGACTATGATCGGTTTCGCAGGGGTAGCCCGGATAGGTGGTCAGGGCCAGGGCAGGGCGTCGGGTTACAGCGGAGCCGCCAATATCATCCAGTGAAAACTGTAACGGTGCCACGGTGGCTGGGTTGCCGGCCAGATCGGTCAAACCATCGATGACGATTTCGTAGTCAACGCCATGGCGCAGGCCATCGCCCGGATTCACGATAACGGCAGTTCCGTCCAGTTGTGTCTCAAGTGTCTCAACAGGAACACCATCCGCGAACAGTGAAATTCCGGTATCAATGGAGTCCGCGGCAAGCGGCTCATCAAAGAACAGAATGACCGGATCCCCGGGGCGCTGCATGGACTGGCGCGTATCCGGAATGGCGTTGTCCGGTCCGGGCATCCAGCTGATCAGGCTGGGCGAAGTGCTGTCCAGCTCGCGGAGTAGCTCGGCATCCAGAACCGAATCGGCATCGGTGGCCGCCTGAAGATGGAACGCGATGGTCGAGTCAGTGTACTCCTGGCCGAGAAGGTTTGGCTCCACCATTCCGATGGCATCGATGGTCAATACGCCATCCTGCACCAGTGCGATGCCGCGCAACTCGACCCCCATCAGATCCTGGGAGAGTGCTGCGTTGGGCTGGGCGTTTTCGGTGTTCATGGAGACATCCATAAACAGCGTGATATGTCTGGGCGCGTTAATGTCATTGGTGTAGGGGTTGGGGCTCAGGTAGCCGGATGCGTCTGACAACATGGTGACCTTGATGTTGCCAGTAGTCTGGAGCTGACCGTTGGCGGCATCCAGCACAGGAACCTCGCCGCCCACCAGAACATCCAGACTGGTACTGTTCAGCACGCTGCCCCGGGCGATACGCAACGGAAGCGCTTCATCAGCCTCGAAGGCCGGCGCATAAGCCAGCTCTGCAAACAGATCGCCGGTCTGTTGGGAGGGGCCTGCTTCTCCCTGGAGCACCGAGTTGAGCGTGACGCCGTTAATGGCCTGGCCGTTCAGGACTGATCGGGTGACGTCTTGCTCCGCAATACCTGCGGCCAGCCCGGAATCAACAGCAGACTGCTGAAGTACGACCGTTGGGCCTGTCTCGCGGGGCGTGAATGCGATTTCCTCACTGAACCGGTCTGCTTCGGGCGAAGTCAGGCTGGCCAGGTTTTCCAGGCGCAGGGTATAGGTCTGGCCGGTGTCCAGGACATCGTCCTTGCTGCCACAGTCCCTGGGATCCTCGACCACACAAGGGTCCACCGTTATCCGATTGCCTTTCACCAGAACCATCGCTGGAACAACCTCTCCGCTGCCATCCAGCAGCTGGATGGAACCGCCGAGAGCCTTCCAGTCCGGATGGATCGGGTGGGTCATGGCCAGGCGGAATGTGGAAAAGTTCATGGCCTCGAACGGGCTGTTGTTTGCCGGAACCTGCCAGGCGATATCAAAATCCGCGGCCGAGTTGGTTATGCTTGCGGGTCCGGAGAAACTTCCCCGAGTCTCGAACTGGATGCCGGCATCGCCGACCGCGTTGGGGGTGTCGATCTGGCGACCGCCCTCCGCAGCCAGCGGTTCGCTGAACGTCACCGTGTAGTCGCCGAGCGTGTCGAGTTCCGACGAGGGCGACAGCATGAGGCTTTTACCGCCGTCAATCCGGCTGATAGAAAAGGGCAGTGACTGTTCCTGAGATTGCAGCAGAATCTTGTTTTGGAGATCTGCATCCTCATCGGTCAACGCATGGCTGAAGCGCAGAACAATGTCGGCTTTCGGGCTGACATCTGCCTGGCCATCAGCAGGGTAGGAATACACCACCGAGCCGGAGGAGACTTTCTCATTCATGGTCTGTTCGTCGCCACCACAGGCGGCCAGTAACAGGGCGGGTATAAGTGCCAGTGTGTTGTTGTACTTCATGGCGTGCCCTCCTTAAAACTTCAGGGTGATGGAGCCGCTGACAACGTGAACGTCGCCGTCTGCAGTAACCGGCGTTTCGTTGCCGTCAAAATCCACCAGTGTGAAATCGCGCTCCTGCAGTTGCTGGTACTGGTAACCGATGTCCAGACGGACGGGATAGGCCAGCAGACGGGTGCGGTCGTAGGTGGCACTCAGTCCGAGGCCGACGACAATCTTGTCGGTATCGAGATAATTGATCTCCGGATTGCGAGTGGACTTGAGCGGCGACTCCTCATAGGCAACGCCGCCGCGCACAGAAAAGTTCTTGTTGAGTGCGTACTCGGCGCCGATCCGTGGAATCAGCACGTCGTCGAACTGAATCCGGCTGCCCGCTGGCGCAGACTGCTGATCCTTGATCGTATCGGAAGAAAATTCCTTCTCCAGCTCTGACCAGTTCTGCTGCTCTACGCTGCCACCAATCCGCCAGTTTTCGCCCATGTATTGAGCGCCAAATCCGAAGGTTTCCGGCTGGAAGGAATCAATGGTAGAGACCGCCAGACTCAGGCCGGGATCGGGAATGGTCTGGGTGACAATGATGTTGGAGTCCACGGATGTGGAGGCCGCTGACTTGGTTCGATAAGTGAGTGCGGTTTCCCAACCGTTCAGGAAGCAGTCGCTGTCCGGGCAGAACGTGCTGCCCAGATCAATGGTGGTGCCCAGAATGGTTTTCAGTGAGGGCTCGGCATTGACCGCAAGGCGTTCCCGGCTGGTCTCGCCACCCAGAGTAGAGACCGCATCGAGGTTTGCCTGGGCATCCAGGGTGACGCGCACCGAAGCACCGGCGGAGATGCCGCGCCAGATCGGCGTAGCGCCACCGATGTTCAGGAACAGGGGCTCTTTACCGTACTGAAGGAACTGGCCGTTCTCCGTGGTCTGCGAATCGAACGCCAGCATTTCCTTGCCGTATTTCTCGACGCCTGCAATGAAGCCCAGATAGATCGGGTGCTTGAAGCGAGTCAGCGAACCCAGATTGGTTTTCATGCCAATCAGCACCTGCTGGCTTGGTGAGTTGGCCAGGATGTCGCCATTGGCATTCGGATTGGCAGAACGCAGTTCCTGTTCGGCATGCAGAATGCCAGCCGTCAGCTCCCCACGCTCATCTTTGGTCAGATAGGCTGGGTTGTAATAGGTGGCCGACACCTGGTCATTGAACATTGATAAGGATTGGGCCGTAGCGACATCCACCGGCATGACGCCATAGGTGGTGCCGAGGTTGCCCATACTGGCGTTAACCGAAACAGAGAAACCGACAGAGGCGGTGGCGATTGCAAGGGAAAGTGCCCTTGACCGGGAACGGGAGGAAAAAGCCATTGATACACTCCATTACTTCGTTGTTTTTATACTCGAGCCGTGAGGGTGGTGAACACGGCTGGTATTTTTGTTCAGGAGGTAGTGTATTCGGCTTGTCTTTAAGGAGCGTTGGCTTTTTTGACAAGAATTGTTGTCGCGACAACCATGGAAGGGAATAAATCTCATTGGAGGAATAGGGGAGTTTGCTAGGTCTGAAGGTTTGAGTTTCTCGTACCAAGTGTTTGCAGGTGACAGTTATGAAAACCGGAATGACCTCTAAGGCTTCGACCTTTTCGTGTGTGTAAAAAAACTGACATAATTTGAGCTTCTCGAACTGTTTAAGCAAACTCCTGCATCGTCATTTTCGTTGGATAACACTGAAGTCGCTTTGCCAAAAAATAACCGCGAGCTACGTCGCGGCTACTTGTGTAGCTGGACAACTTTTGAGGGTCGCCCAGGGCGGGTCTGCCGTTTGGTCGGACTTTGCTTTAATGCAGTTTGCTGTGACGACGAATTGTGAGCCCAAGAATTCCAAGCCCCATCAACGCTAAAGTGCCAGGCTCTGGGACTGTTACTGTCGGAGTGCCTTCTCCGATTAGTTTTGCTGAGCCCCCTTGGAAACTGCCTCCCTCAATGCTCTGGACCCGCATACCCACTCGTTGTTCTAAGAATTGGTTAGCGGTTAAACCTGCGATTATTAAGTTAAAGCTGAAAGACTGATAAAAATCTGGGCCACCATTACTGCCAGTGACTATTGCGAGGTCCCAATTTGTCTCATCAGTACCTTGCAGGTTTACATTTGAATAACCAGCGAGCTGGCTCCCAATTGAGTTCTCCCCGAAGAATACCTCTGTAACTATGCCGGACGGATCTTCTCCGCTTATCGTTGGAGCGCCTGAAAGTGCGCTAAAATCAGCAAAGTCAAACCATAGTCCGAGAATGTCGCCTTTTGTCAGGCCTGCATTTATCGGTGCCGCTATATCGGCTGAGATTTTGACCGTATCGAGAGCGGTATCCTCGAATGTCAATTCGCCAAAGAAACCGCCGCCATTAGTCATATTCTCCAGCTGAGTCGTAATTAGAGCTGAGTTGGCAAACGGTGTGACTGCCAGTGCAGAGACAGCTAAGACTATTTGCTTGATCCTGTTCATTTATTTAACCCTCCTGGGTTTACGTGCTTGCGCTTTAAGTCAGCAATTTCCGTTCCATTTGGAAATAGTTTATGTTTTTCAGAAGATTACTTCGTTCGCCTTTTTGGTCTTTGTAAAGTATATCGACACGGGGATGAGTACAGATTGCGAGAGTCCAGCTTATCTCTCTTGAGGTGCTGACTGTATTCAACGAGCTGATCTCGCACGGTCACTGGAAAGGGACGAGTCTGCTGAAAAAAGCTGCGCCGACTGAAAATCGACGAGCCTGAGCTGGCATTTCTGGAGCAGGAACAAATCGAAAGGCTCCTCGAGGAGTGCAGGGCGTCATCCAATCCATCGGTTTACGACGTGGCTCGCTTGGCCTTGGCTACTGGTCCCGGGTAGTCGGAAGCTGAGTCAGTTAAGCTGCCCGCATTCAACCCTTATCGGGTGACCTACTGCGGAACGAAAAGCGGTAAAAAGTCGCTCGGTTCCACTCAGGAAGAATCTATACGAAGAATTGATTGAGCAGCTGCCGTTCCAGTCCTGCTACAGCGCCTTCAGATCGGCTCTGGAGAGGGCTAACATCAAGTTACCTAAAGGTCAGCTGACTCATATCTGCAGACACACGTTTGCCAGTCACTTTGTGATGAATGGTGGGCATATCCTCACGCTTCAGAAGGTCTTGGGTCACTCAGATTTGAAGCTGACTATGCGCTATGCGCACTTGGCGCCGGACTTCTTGTCGGAAGTATTGCACAAAAGTCCGGCTATCTAGGTTAGATCGTTTCGCGCAGGCAGATCATTGGCACTTCGCTGCAGCCGCTTTTAAGGGGTCCCTTCCTATTTCCATGATCTTGAACGTATAAATCTTGGTTTTACTTCCACGTTCAGTCTCGTCGATGTCTGCCATGTACTTGAGCTCAACCCCCAGCATGCCGGTAAGAGAGTAGCCCTTTTGGCTTTCTCTAGCATTGACCACAACATACTCTTCCCACTGTGGTGCAATGCATAGATAAATCTCTTTGGGCGTTCTGAAGCTCGTGTGAACTTCGTCTGGCCCCGTGTCTCTCATTTTGCTGGGTGTAGTGGTACAGCCGACAAGTAGGCTGCTGAAAAGGAGAACTGCAAAAATCCCTTTCATCCGAATTCCTCAGTTAGTGTTTATATAAGGGCCGGTACATTATCAGCTTTTTCGGATATTGGAAGATCTAGCGGTCGACAGTTGGTTGACGCCGAGAGGGGGGGTGCCGCTGTTGAGGATTGGTAGTGACACCATAATTTGGCCGCCGTTTGTCACCATATATTGGCCGGGCGGAATTGAGGTTGTCTGCCATTGATGCCAATTCCAAAGTGAGGCCTTAAACAAAAGCGAACATTCGCCGCACTCCCAATTCCAGGCTTTACGCCCCTTAAACGGGTAAGCAACGCCCCATCAAGAACTTGGCAAACGATCAAAAGGGCTGACGGTTCCAGCACGTCGA